>ODAI013802372.1_pt1 | contig 162015 bp, 212 predicted proteins | sample 1539321 | NCBI WGS metagenome assembly ODAI01 (sample SAMN02144231, study PRJEB22623) | gut metagenome | biome: sheep rumen | host: Ovis aries | place: New Zealand | reverse complement strand
TGGTTTCTCTTGACATAACTACTCCTTTTTGTCCAAATCAATGTACACTATCGTATTATCCGGGTTAATCCTCTCAACATCGGCGCACAGACCCCAAGTCAATCCTACGGCGCAGGAAGTAGTCACAGGAACCGCGAACTCCGGCTCGTTCACAAGCATTATGTCCTGAATTATCTGTGATGCCCTGTACAGATAGTCGGGCTTGATGTAGAAGTCAAGCTCGTCGTGGACTGACAGCACCGGTATCACATTCTCACGGAACTCAGGATGTGTGTCTATGTACTTGTACAGTTTCACGAAGTCCCTGCGTATTATGTCTCCGCCGGTGTTCTTGTTCCATACACCGAACGAAGGGTACATTTGGAACGAATCGTGCGACACAACCGTGCACGAACCGACCTCGACCTGCTGTGGAACTGTCTCCATAGCCTTCTCGTCGTACACAGATGGAAGGACTGACTTAATCATCCTCAGCCAAGCGTACTTCTTTCTCCTGAACTCCACGTGGAACTTCGTCGCCTTCTTGTTGCAGCACACGTTGTACCCGTATATCGTTCCGAGCGACTTTATCCTGCACATGTCCTTGAACTCAAGCGTGAACCTTCTACGGGTAAGCGCGAGCTTTAGGAAACAACCGCAAAGCGATATGTCCCCCTTCATTATCTCATCGTCCCTCCTCATACGGATTCGTAATAGGCTGACACATTCGGATGCTGAATGTGTGAGTGTGAACTTTATTATCTTCCAGAAGTTAGTCCACCCTCCCCAATACCTGCCGTGCAGTTTTGAGAAAAGACACTTGAACGACTCCCCGTCACGGAGTGTCTTCACAACAGGTGCGTCAAGCGAACCGCTGATGAACTTGTGGTTTATGTCGCAAATCATGAAATCCTTCCGACCGAACCTCACAAGCAACGGCTCGTTGCTACCCCTATGCGTGGGCACCGCGTATCTGTCCTTGAACACAAGTCTCTTCCCGAGATTGTTCCCAAGTGTGGTCACCCTGTCGTCAAGTTCAAGGTACGAGCATAATGGAACACAACCCTGAACAGGGGAGTTTATTGCGGATCTGTCACCGAAAGCACGTTTCGACATATCCGCGGAGTTGTAGTATTGCTTCAGAACCCTCGGTCTTCCGAAGAACGTGTACACTATCCCGTTCCTCTTCGCCATGTTCTGCATGCTCTTCTTCCAAGCGGTCAGCTTTGAAAGGGTCGCATTGTACTTGTCAAGCAGTTTCTTCGCCTCCTCAACGGTTGAACCCAGCTTGTTCGCTATCGTGAACTCGTTCGCCCCGTAGTTGCAGTTGTGCGAAACGACTGCTGAAATATACTCTGGCTCCCCAATACATTCAATTGCATAGCAGAACTCGTTACCCGTATGCTCAACTGATGTCACATATGTTGTGGTTGAATCGGTCTTCTCGCACCTAATCTCGTATCTCTCCTTGCAATATGTCGTCGTGTATCCGCAGTAGTTCAGAATCCTCGCAAGTGCCGAAACCATTCGTTTCGTGTAGTTCCCCACAACGGAATTATCAACAATGAGCCCTTCAAGGAACGCATTCAGGCAACTGTGGGGCATCTGGAACACGGACTCATCAACCATCAAATCCTCCGGTATTCCGAACTTGCGGTAGAAGTGACCCATCTCCTCGCTTGGGAACGATAGGAGCACACCCATCATTCCGTATGCTATCTTGTAGGACTTGAACCACTCGTCAAGATGTGGCTTGACAACACGGTAGTCTTCGTCCGTAAGTGTTATGAAAGTCTCACCGTCGAAAGCTGAGTGGTTGCTCCTCACGTAGCATCCGCACAACCGCATAAAAGCCTCTGTGTCATACTTGCCACGCTCCGCAAACTCGTACCCCTCGAAGTTCATCGCGTTACGGCAGGTCACAACGGTGTCACCAGCCTTGAGTTCGCACACGGCTCTCCAAGTCATACCACCAGTGACACTGTCCTTAACAAGAACCTGATGGTCGAACTTGTATTGTTCTGTCACTCCGTTCGAGTATGTCACGGCAACAGTGTCGTTTATGAACTTCTTCTTTGAGAACGGCTGGAGTTTCCCCTCCCTCGTGAAAAGCATATCATTGCACTCGTCAAGATACTCCGGTCGCACATAGCCCCTCTGGGTCAAAACATAGCTGTCTCGTGACATGCAGGCGAAGTTGAGAATCTTGACCTGCGTCCTGTGCGACGGGTCCTCGAATCCGAACATGTTCTTCGCTATGTAGTTGTGGATGTCAAGTCCCTGCTGTAGGGGAATTATCAGGTTGGGTTCCCCTGAGAAGTTAGCCATAAGGCAGTTGTGCACGAGTATTCCATCCGCATAGAAGCAGTTCACGGAGTCCACTGTGATGTCGTGCATAGGAACTTTCTGCTCAGAAGTGTGCATGAACCTTATGTTACCCTTCCCCTCGTTGTAGTCCTCCCAAGTCTCGGTCTCTGTGATTACCCAGTCGTTTTCCTTCAAGTCCTTGAACTCAACCCAGTCCTGATTGCCCTCACGTATCACCTTGACACGTTGCTCAGGCGAGCAGAAGTACCTCTCGCCGCTGTTCAGTTCAAGTGTGCAGATGTTCTTCAGCTTGGTTATTGAAGTCGCAGTCACTGGATAGTCTCCGTAGGGTGTCTTGACATAGTCACCTACACTAAGCTCCTCTATGGGCTTCAGTCCGTCAGGTGTGGAAACCATAGTCCCCTCGGCACTGCACATCTCCTCTGCCGAGTAGTCGAACGCGCACCACAAGTAACCTTCAGGAGGCACGAATGCACCGCGAAGTCCAGCCTTGCACTTTATCTTCCCTATAGAACCCTCCTCCTCGTCAGTCACTATCTGACCGTACTTCGGGTCTAAGTGCACATATTTCTTCTCTTCGATTTTCGGAACGTTCTGTATGTTGAACGGTGCGAAATATGAGTTCCCCTTTGAACCACCCGAAGACAATCTTCCGGTAGGAACGTTCACGCACGAGTAGTTGCATCGGAACGGATTTGGGAACTCATCCATCTTCTTCAAGTACGTTGATATGAACTTCGCCACCTCAACGTGTTCAAGAAACAACTTCGCAAGGGGATGCTCTATCTTTGAGAGTATCTCCTCATTAACCATATAACTACCTGCCTTCGTCTTCTCAGTAAGCGTCACGAAACGTGAAAGCGCATCAGCCTTCTCCCTGTTGGACTTTATGTTGAACTGGTATCCGGCAATCTCGTATATCTTGTTCGTGATTTCCTTCAACTGCTCGGTCTTTTCCACAAGCAGTTGGTGAACATACTCCTTGTTGAAGTATATGGGTGACTTCGAGAACCTTCTCACAGCCTCGGAGCTCATATTGTCAAGAGGATATATCTTGCGTATGTACGAGAACCTGTTCCATATCTCAACGGCAACCTTCACGGTAGCCACAGGGTCGAACGCGGCATAGCGGAACGACTTCCTCGGGTCTGTCTCGCAGAAGTTCATTGACTCGTTGTCGCTGTACTCCATCATAGTCCAGTTGGGGAAATATTTTCGGCATGTAGGCTTCAGTGCGGGATAATGGTCTCCATTCACCAAGAACTCCATGCACTGCGCATCGTTCATTCCACCTATGAACGGAATCTTTATTCCGAGGTTCTCGAACTGGAACAAGTCGAACGGTCGGTTCCAGAACACAGTCCCGTACTCGTAAAGCAGCATTGAAACAAACTTGCACACTTCATCCTTGGGCAAGTTGTTGGGATACGATATATGGTTCAGCGGAAGGTAGTAACCCCTGTACTCCTGTGTCGTAAGGCTTCTCCCGAATGAAACGCAGACACCAGCAACCTTGTCCTTGTTGAAGTCAAGACCCGATGTCTCAGTGTCAAGACCGACGAACACCCCCTTAACCAATCTGTCCTTAGCCTCCGCATAGAACTCATCCATTGACTCTATGAGGCAGAGAGTGAAACCGTTTACTTCTGTGGTACGCATTATTCAATGTCTTTTAATGTTATTTGAACTTCTTGCAGTCTCAACGGAGTTGTCGAAATCTTCTGTGCATGTTTCATCATGGTATTCGCGTAAAATCTTTCATCAATCAAGAACGCTCTTGAAAATTCGGTGGTGAAGAATTTGTCTTCCGCATAGTAGTAGTCAGCACCTTCCTTGGTTGACACAATAACATAATACTTTTTTATCCGCATAGTTTTAATACTTAATCGTTAAGTGCCTTATTATACGAACTTCTACTTCAATTTTTGACTGAAGTCAAGGTAGAACACCTTTCCAACCGGCTTGATGTCCTCCAATTGCTTTTTCGTCATGACCGGAACATCCTCATTCTTAGGAAGTTTCGGAAACTTTCCTTTCTTTGATGCCATAATATTTATCTCTACTTTTCGACCAAAACTCCTGAATCCTTGTGTAGGTTCCCTACAAAGCGGTACTTTCTTCCCGCGTGGGCAATCATGTAGTCGGAATACTTCGTCTCGTCCTGTATGTCCGGCTCTCCGTTCTCCTTCAAGTACCCACGGTGAGGTGTGTAGAACAGTTTTCTCCATCCGTGTTTCGTCGCAACGAACACTCCGAGATCGTCTGAGTGGTAGTAGTCGTAGAATATATGGTCGGTTACATCTGAATACGTGAGCACTATGTCGCCCTCGTAGAAATCAATCTTCTCTTCACGGAATGTCATAGTGTCTATATAGTCAACAATACCGTACACGTCCACTTCACCGTCTGACATCAGCTCGTTGAGAAGTCCTATGTCGTACCTTGATGTAAGGTCAATGGCAAGCTCGCATTTCTTACCGCTCTTCTTGTAGAAGTATTTCAGTTTTCTGCTCAAATCGTATGGAACAAACGCTCCCTGTTCCTCAACGAACGAGTATGACTTCTCAGCAACCTCCACCGACAGTACCAGCAACTCCTTTGTCTCATCAGTTTCGTATGACTTCAACGGAATGTTGGAGAGCAACGACTGGAACTGACCGAACAGAAGGTCTGACTTTCTCGCGTCGAATCCGAACAAGGACATAGCGGTGTTGAAGTACCTCTCCTTTGACACTCGGCACTGTAACTTGCGTATATGTGAGTACCACTCCATGGACTTCTCCATTGACTGTTTTTTAATGTCTTCCATAATCCTACTCCTGAGACACAATCTCCGATTTGTTCAACAAATAATAAACTGACTTCACCTTCACAACAAGTATGTGTGCGGCCTTGGCTACCATTGTGCCAACAAGCTCGGTTCCGTCCGATAACCTGTATTTCCTTCGTTTCACTGCCATTGTTTTTATGTTTATGTAATGGATTATACGAACTTTTACTCCTCTGTCTCGTCCTCGAAGCTCCTCCTCAAATCAAGAAGTATCGCGAGCATGCTCCTTGACCTGTCTATCCCGTGCACTTTGAACCTCTTCGCTTTCTGTTTTCTCGTGTGCATCTCTATCTTGTCAAGGTTGATGCTCATCTCTATCTGCGCGAGCCTGCCCGGGTTGAACTCGTACAATAGGTCGTAAACCCCGTAGGTCTTCCCGCAACTGAAGCACTTTATGAAGTTCCCGTACCTCTTCGCCGCCGGAGTGTTCGTGTTGTCGTGGAAGGGGCAGAACATCTTCCCCTCAGGCAACCTCTTGTCGAAAATATCCTCGTACTCCTCCTCAAGTGAGAGGTTGTTGTTGCAGTAATATGCGAGCTTCCTGTTAAACATGGCAGAGCACCTCCCTCAGCTCATTGCTCATTACCATCTAAAAATTTGTGGAACCTCTGCAAAAGATTCAAAGCGACATTCATAAGGAGTTTAACCTTCTCCTTGTCATCGTCAACCGTCTCATAGATTCCGAGCAACGTGTCGCAACCACTGCAACTTCCGTAGTAGTCTGAAGTGTAGTAGTAGTCGTCCAAGTCCGGCTCGTATATGTCACGGTGGATTATGAAAATCTTGGTCCCTTGATAGTCACCGTCATCAAGTTCTACAACATTAGTAGAGAATGAAGCATAGTTGTCGTCGGAATTGAACACATTGTCAACGATAGCGACCACTATGTCCTTGTAGGTCGGCTCCTCACCGTCAACAAGTTTTCCCTCGAACCACAACTTCAGGTTGTCCTTGTGGGCTTCCCAGTATTTAACGAACTCCTCTATCATTTTTCTTATTGGTCTTTGGTTTAATGTTCTCCTTTTCCTTCACTTGGGGATTACGCTTACCGCTGTATCTCCTCTTGTAAGTTCGTTTCTTTCCGCAAATCTTGTGCGTGTTGTTGTGTTTCAGGCACCATCTGATGAACAGAACGGAAATGACCGTGAGTGCCAATGTTATAATCGCTCCTGCCATAGTTGTTTGAATTTTTCTCTATTATACGAACTATTGTATCATTTTTCTCAGGCAACCTTCCTATCCCGAACGTTTCCATATTCCTTGAATTTTAAGTTAACACATTTATTTAATTGTCTTGTGCAAATATATAACATTATTTTAATAATGTCAAGAGTTTTTGAAAAAAAAACGGAATTATACACTTCAGTCTTGAATATAATAAAAACGCCCCCTATTTTGGGGAACGGCTTTTTATGGATGTGCTTATGTTCGGAAAAGTAGCACCAGTATATCCGAGCATCATTGACTTAATCTCCTTCTCCCTTTCAAGAATCTCATCCTTGTGGCTGACAACAAACTCGTCGTACTTGTTTTTTGACTCCTCAACGGAAACGAACTGCTTCAACGGAAATCCGCCATCTCTGCTGAAGACAACCCCCTTGTCTATCATCCTCACGAGGTTGATGAACGGAACGCTCCCTATCTTGTCGTATTTCCCCTTTGACTTCAAGTCACCGAGATTAACATTTCCTATAGGCTCCGGTGGTCTCTCTGGTGTTATTTTCAAAAACTTCTCAAGTCTGAACTTCTCAAAGTTCCAGAAATCGAACAAGTTCACAAGAATGAAGTCACCTCCGTGCGCACCAATCGCATCGTCTATAATCTTCTGCGCCTTTGTCTCTGTCATTGCTATCAACTTTTATGGTTCTACTTTCCTCTCATCTCTGCAACTCCGTAGTTCATTATCAGCAGTGCGTCGCACACGGACATCTCGAACTTCTTAGTCTTCTTCTCGAAGTTAGACCATAGCTCTGGGAACAGCATCTGCGCCTTCTCCTTCAGTTTCACCTTCCACTCCTTCGCACCACCTGCGGTCTTTCTGCTCCCAAGGCTGTACATCTTCTGCCACTTCTGTGGTGACACCTCTATGGTCTGTATCCCGCAGGACAGCAACGCCATCTCTATGTGACCGAATCCGCATCCGAAGTTGAACATGGAAGCACCACCCTGACCCGGCATACCACCTACCTTCTCAAGGTAGCACACAGCATTCATGTCTTGGTATCCACGTGTGAATGTCAGCAGGTCAAGTGGGGTCTCTGGCATTGGGATAACTTCGGACACATCCGACTTTTCACAATCCCACACTGCGATTCCTCCGTTCTTTCCGGGATCTATTCCTATTATGTACTTGCTCTCCATGACTACCGTATGTATAAAGTTAATGACTCTGTCGCTTTTTCCATGTACTTCAAGGCATCAGACTTCCGCTTGAAGTGCTTCGTGTACTTGACACCGGCGGCATCCACTATGACTACCGAATGTGTAGTATATATGAATCCATCCTTGTCGAACATAATCTTTGTCAAGTCGGTCCCGTTCGTCTTCAACAGTGAGATGAGTTCTTCCTTCGTCAGAATCATGTTTTTAAGTATTTAACTGAAATGTATTGAAATTTTTCAATACACTGCTATTATACGAAAAACATCTTGAAAACTGTAGTTTCAGTTGTTCTACAGAAAGTCTATATCTGCGTTTAGACTTTTTTAGGAACTCGTATAGCGACACCAAGTTACTGTATTCTCCCTCTACCTCCGATTCTTCCAACGACTTTCGGTAGCGGTCAACGAAATCATTCACATCTGGTGTAACTATATTCTTCCTTTTTTGTGCATCCTTATGTATATACTGATGGATAAACTCGTAGCATCTTCTTCCTATCTCAACGGAAGCAAGTTCCATGTCGGGTCTTTGTAAATCACGGAATAGGATATTCCCTGAAAAAGAACTGTAGGAGGCGATTACTGTTTTTACTTTTATTCCAAGAATACCACATCTCTTTGTTATATTGTTACAAAACTTATTTCGCAACCATTTGTTATTACAAAGTTTATTGAATCTTTTTCCAAGTCGTTTATCCGAGGATTCTATGCTTAAATCATCCATAGAAAAGTATTCGCATCCATAATGTCTGCATTCCCTTGTGAGAAATTTTGAAATCTCAAAAATCTCATGGGAAATCTTATTATGGAGACTTTTCCTTCTTTTGTCAGCAGACGACACGTTATGAAGTCTATCAAACTGAAAATCTTTATCGTTTAGTTTCTTTAAGGAGATTGTCCCTGACTTTATCAAGGAGAACTCAGAACTTGACTTCCAATCCACAACGGAATATCCTATATAGTTAGGATTAATGTCTATTGCGAAAATCCTGTCTTTTACAAGGTGTTGTGTACTTAAAGTACTTAATATCTTTTCATCAAAACTTATGCAGATATACTCTTTTGAAAGACTATATGTGATTGGTTTCAACTTTAACTTCTGGACATAATATAATTTCTTTATGATTTCCTGAAAATTACTGTATTTTCCTGAAATCCTCAATTCTATATGCAAGTCTTTATTTGGCTGAAATGTTATAGTTTTTAAATCTTCGGATATTCTGAACCGTCTGTTACCAAATTTGATACCTTCACCAACCGCATAGTACATTTTTCTGTTTTCCTTCCACTCTTCCTTGGTGATAGTTCCTTTGATTAAATCGAAAAATGACTTTTTCCCACCAAAGATTACTTTTCGAGAATGATTCGCTTTAAGTATTGAGTTTGCTTTCATAGCACAAGAACGTATGTCAAAGGAGTTTTGCACAAGTTCCACGTTGTGAAGATTCTTTAAGTAGGATTCTACTTGTTTCTGGTTAAGTCCTTCTTTATATCTATTAAACGCAACACGAAGCATATTGGCATATTGACGACAATATGTATCTATAATTTCAGGACTATTGGACTCATATTTAATCTTCAATGTCTGCATCCTTCAATTCTTTTTCAATCTTATGTAATTTCCTTCTGTTTGAGTAACTTTTCATGGAATAGTAATGCACTATTGCTATCAAATCTTCAGTCAGTTCTTGTTCGTAAGTCTTATTTTCCACATCGGAAATAACCTCTATGGAAGTTCCAAATTTTGTAAAGAGCATTTGAAGAAGCTCAAATCCGAATCTGCAAAGTCTATCCTTATTCTCAATGATAACACGCTCAACCTTGTATTCCGCAATAAGTTGTAGCAACTTACAGAATCCTTTTCGGTCTTTGAAGGACATACCGCTCTTAACATCCTCTATTTGCCCGGATAGTTTGTAACCATGTGCCGCACAGTAGTCTGAAAGTCGGATTGTTTGGGTTCTCAAATCGTTCTTTTGTTTAGGCAGAGACACGCGAGAATATGTCAATGTAAGTTTTTCAGGAGTTTTTCCTAATAATGAAAATACTTCTTTCTCATCGTATATGTAATGAGTTCTATTTACTTTTATAGGATGTAATTTTCCAGTTGTCACATAGTTAGTAAGAGTCCTATGAGTCACACCTAATATATCTAAAACTTCTTTCGCTTTCATTATTGTTGTTTTTAAATATACAAATTCAAAAACGAAAAAGTAAAAGTTTTCTTAATATTTCGTAAATTATCTATTCATCGCATCCTCGTAGTCGCCGAGTATCTCCGAGAAATCAGATATGTACATATCCTCCTCGTATGTTTCCGTCTTGCTTTCCTTGATTGTTCCGAAAAGATTTCTGTACTTAACAGGGTCACCCTTTGAAGCGAATTTCTGATACGTATTCCATCTACGTGGTGGAATGTAGGAAACAGATGACGCGAGCAGTATGTTCGTGAAAGCCCCGTCCTTTTTGTTGAATGTCAATTTTTCGTTTTCCATGGTTCCTATCTGTTTTTCGTCAAAAATAATATAAGTTTTCCGCATATAGTCGTCTCATCATACTCCACTTGGAATCCGAACGGATAGCCTTTGTCTGAGGACTTAGCCTCCACACCCTCTATGTTCTTTATTGCGGTTCCTAAGAGAAGAAACAGCATAAATGCAACTATGTTCACTACCGGAAACATAGAAGTCAGGACAAGCATAAGGAACTTCAATATGCTCATCCTACGTGTCGCATTTAGGTGAAGAAACCACGCTATGAAGTTCAGCACACCCGGAATAATTATCGTCCACTCATTCATGGCAAGAATACTATTTAATGTTAAGGAACGGAATTGAATTACCTGCATTCGTCGTAGGAAGATGTCCGTCCCACTTCTCGAGTGCGTACTGCTGTACGAGCAACGTGTTGAGTGACATAGCCACAGTTCTGTTATAATATGCCTCTCCGTCTGCTTCAATCTTCAATGCCTCAGCCTTTCCTTTCGCTTCGGCAATCTTTATCTTTGCGTTAGCCTCCGCTTTCTTCACCTCGTTCTCCGCACGCAACGATTCCTGTATCGCCTTGTTCTTTCCATCTATCGCATTACGCAAAGACTCAGGTGGGTCTATCTTGGATGTGAACTCTGTTACAACGAACCCTTCCTTCAGCAACGAACTGTCAAGCATTACACGAACCTCGCTCTCGAACTTCGCACGACTTGCCATAAGTTCATCGGAAGTATATCTGTTCGCGGTCACACGATACGCATCATAAATGACTGTACGCATATAACCATCCTCTATGCTCTCAAGACTCACACGATACTTCTTGAAGATGTCTATCGCCTGCGACTTGTTAATCTGATAAGCGATAACAGGATCCATTGAGAATACTGCCGCATCCTTCGTCGTTACTGTGAATGCCTCGTAGTCCTTACGCTGAATGAATACGGGATACGTATATACGGATGTGGTGAACGGATTATACCATGTCCAACCGGCACATGGAGATGCCATAAGTCCACCTTGGTCATCAACACTGAATTTCTTAAACTTGATTCCGACCTCTCCGGAATCCACTGCCGCACACGATACTAATAGTGCAACGGACAAAAATAACAATACTTTTTTCATAACTTTATCTGAATTTTGACGGTTTAATTTATTATAAATTGTTTTAAAAAAGAATGAAAAAACTTTGGAAAGTCATAAGTTTCGTGTAATTTTCTAAAACAATCCTCTGAAATTTTTTCGGATTTAGAAATATTATAAGTCCAGAAACAAACGAAAGTCCCATCATATTTATTTAAGTTTTCGATTTTTTCTTGCATATCAGAACAAAATCTTATAAATGGAACACCCAAAATACTATTTAGAGTTGAACCACCAAGTTGATACTTCCCATCTTTGTCTAAGTAGACATAAGCATAATGACAAAAACCGGAAATTAAACTTTGGTCAAGAAGTTCAATATAAGTGTCGTAAAGAACTTGTTCTTCCTTTGGTAAATTCTTTCTACGCTAAGTCTGCTCACGGTGAAATTCTTCGTTCATTCTTTTACATTGAGCTTCTGATACCGTGTAATTAAGTCTTTTTCTAAGACTGTCTAATTCTTCATCGGACATTTGCATCATGTCCTTCTCGAATTTTTTCGCAGCATCTTCGGCAATTTGCTTGATGTGCTCCTCTGCCTCTTGTTTTGTTTTAAATTGTGACATAATATTGAATTTTTAATTAAACGTTATTTTATTTTCTTTAACTCTTCCTTGTATAATTGCAGTGCCTCTTCAAAGTTATATTCGGAAGGTTCTCCAAAAAACTCTCTCATGCCTTGTGCAAAACTTTCCGAAATCCCTTTTTCCGTCTCATACCAATGAGAGATCGATACTTTTGCAGGTAATCCGTTCTCTTGCGTAACCCAATATTTGTAAGATTGAGTGTAACCGGTACCGCAACTTCCGTTAAATGAATCATGACCTAAAAGTTCTATGGTAAGTATCTTTTTCATATCCGTTGTTATTTTTCCATATTATACGAACTTTCTCAACAAATTGCTGAAAACATTGTCGTCAAACAATACTCTGTTCTTCATATCGTCAAGATAAGGTAGGTTCAAAGTAACTTCATCCTCAACGAAAGGATTATACATATTAGATGCGACGAGTGACATCCGAGTATATTGCCTTTGTTTCAGAAAATTCCACACTTTCGTAATGAAATCAGGGAACGACACGTTCCTTATAAGAACGGTATGAAATAGTGCCTCATAACCAACAGGATAGTCAGGAACGACCATAGATACAACCACTGCCGATTCGTTCGCACTTAATGATGTCTCCAATGCGGATATATACGCATTGTACATAATGTCCATTGCAAGTTCTTCGTTGTTTTCCATAGCACTACTCCTTTTTCTTTCCTATTAGTCTTTCAAAAAACGATTTGTTCCACGTAACCTTGTCAGAAATGTCATCGAGATATTTCTTGTCTCTTTTTCTATACAAGGACGATTTTATCATAATGAGTCTATAACTCTCGAAATTTATATCACGAATAACAAGGTCTCTGATTATTGCAACGAAATTGTTGAATGACTGACCCTTGTGAATACGGAATCTCTCTTCCACAAACTCGTTGCCACTTCCAAACTTCGCCATTTTCTTGTACACGAGAACAAAATACTGATTTTCCGATTCCGAGAACGCATAACGTTCCACTATTTCACAATATGCAGCGAACAACATGTCAAGTTGCAAGTTGAACGTCTCGCTATTTACGACATCAGATGGTTCCATCTTCGGAATCTCGGTAGTCTTCTCCCTTTCCTTCGCCTCTTCCAATAATTTTTCGTAAATCTTTCCCATAGTCTAACTTATTAGTTCCAAGATAGTGTCTATCTCGTAATTAGGAACGAGTCTGTTGATATACTCTCGGTCTGAGGTGAACTTCAGGTCTATGCTAAGTCTCCCTCCGTACATTGATGATATAGGGAACATAACGATGTTTCCTATAGTATGCTCTGTTTCACGAATACCTCTCAAAGTTCTTAAAAACGAGAAGAAATCCTTTCTTCCGTCAAAAGGATATTCCTTTGAAAAAAAGTGTTCTGTAAGTAATTGTCTGAACACTACGGCAACTGGCGTCTCCGCACCGTGACGCAACACTCTCTCAAGTGCATCCATATAGGCATTATAAAGAATATCCCTCGACTTAGAGTTCTCGTCTTTATAGAAATCGTAGTCAATATGTATAGTGTCATCTGCTATGGAGTCCACCCTCAAATGCTCACTGTGAATAGGATGAGACAAGGCATCGGCATGAGTCAATGTATCAGAAGTGTTGATACGTAACAAATCTTTTATACGTATATCAGAAGTGTCAATACGTAACGCATCTTTAGGGATACTGCCAAAAGTTTCACCCACTAATTTTTCCAACTCCTCTGGTGACATTTCTTCCATAAGTCCTTATCGTATTTCTCCGTTTATGAATAATGATTGCTTGTATCTTCTCAAGTCACGCACGGATGCCGTGTGCTTTTCCTTATTGTAGTATCTTCCGTCAGCTCTCAGTTCCTTGAACCTTCTCTTTGCTTGCTCCTCCTTCTCTGGACAACATATGAACTGAACGAGTCTCTTGCTTACACTGTACATTCTCGCAAGAGCGTTGTAGGACTTTCCCCCGAACTCATGTTCGTGTCTTATCTCGACACGTTGTTCAGGAGTGAGTTTCACTCGTCTGTCGAGCTTGGTGCCGGCTATCTTTATTTTTTCAGACTTGTAGGGCATAACACTGTAATGTTTAAGAGTTCTTCAATTTGTCTATTTGAGCCTGCAATGACGCTATCTGCGCCTCCTTGTCGTTCTTCAGCATATCAGAGAACTTGTCTGTGTACTCCTTCACGATTCCGTCTATCTCATTCCAAATCCTTACAGCGTTCGGACTGTGCATCTCGAAGTACGCGATATGGTTGTGTGAGTCGCACGCATCAGGACAGTATGAGATAATCTTCTTCCACATTTCACGGAACAGTCCCTGAGCCTTGCGGTAGTTCTCTTCGTTGTGCTCGTTGTTTCCGAGTATGTAGTAAGGACCGGTTGAGAAGTAAATCTCTACATAGTACTTTCCATGCTCACAGTCCCTGTCATCATCAGCCAAAGAGATATGTGACCGTTCATTCCAGTAAATCAAATTCTTGTGGTAATGCACGCTGTTACCTATTGTCAGCTTTTGGGTGAGGTATATGCTCGTGTTCTCAGTTATATTCTCGTAACCGAGGTTCCACATCTCCTCACGGAACAACTCAGTTCCGCACTTGTCTATGCATCTCTGTAAATCACTGCGCATGCACCGTTCAGGATCAGAGTTTCCAAGACCCTTCTGCATTTTCTCCAACTGTGTCCGGAGCTTCTTCCAATCTGTTTTCATAATCACTTGAATTTTTAGATGAATACATTTATTTAATTAACTTGTGCAAATCTACACATTTATTTTAACAATGTCAAGAAAAATCGTAAAAATTTCACAAAATCCTTTGGCAGGTAAGAATGATTCTCCTGATTAGGCTTACAGAATCAGGAAGTTTCCCTTTATGGTGTTTCTTGTAATTTGTCTCGAACGCCGTGAGGTATCTGTCAAGTTCCGGTAAACTCATACCATTTGGATTGCCATGGTAGTTTATGCAGGCTCTTATAACATATATCAAAACAACAGAGTCTCCTTGTTTTGATACATTTTGTATTTTTTGGGTCAGTAATTGTTGTAATTCAGTTCCGAACATTGATAGTTTGTCAATCATTTCTCCATGTTCATTGCTGTAAACAATATCCGAAGAAATAAAGTTACCCATTCTTACTCATCGTCTGACATAGATAACTCTCTGTATGTGTACACATACTTCCTTGAAACGACAGAAGTTTTTCCTTCAAGTCACATCTTTTAATGCGAATTGGCTCAAAACTTCCGTCAATGTTCTGTTTTAAGAGGGATCGAAACACGGTTTCACTCACTCTGTTTCTTATGTTAATGCTTGCATTGTGGTCAGCATTATCTTTGTGACCGCAACAAGTACATTCAAATTTCTCTTGAGTTTTTCTATTGTTTTTGTCAATGTTTCCACATTCAGGACACATCTGACTTGTATATGATGAATGAACTACAGACAACTGCATATCATAGTTACTTGCAATATGTCTCACCTCATCTTTCAAAGAAGACAAGTTCAATGTGGATACAAGTCTGTTATAATTTAATTTATCAAACTCTTCTGTCTTTGCGAATGATTTCTCAAATCCGTTATCAAGATTCTCCATTACAATATGGTCAAATCCTTTCGCTGACAAATTTTTACACATCTCTGAAATAATATTCTTGTTTGAGTATCTTATTTTATTAAGTAGTGTATCAATCTTGTGTTGCCTTCTTTTCCCTATTTGATAATCGTTGCTTTCAGACTTTAAATCATCCGTTCTTTTTCTTTCTTTTAAATAATCCTTAACAAGTTTGTGATTATAGTCATAAACTTCTCTGTTAGAGCAAGAAAACAGATTATGTTTTGAATTTACATCAATTCCCACAAAGTTTGATTTATGGTCAGGAATTACTCTCTCACAGTCCTTACATAAGTTAATCTTAACTGTTTTATGGTATTCGTCAAAACAAATTACATATTCATAGTCAGGATTGCTCTTATGCCAATCCTTCATACTTCCATGGTAATCCTTCGCATACTTAACAGGAATGTCAAATGACTTTCTTCCATCGAAACCAGACAAACTTATAAAAGAATTTATAACGGAATTATAATTCTTGTTGTATGAAACAATATCTTTTTTTCTACACCTTCCTCCGAATGTTAATTTTTTGAACTCTATGGGCTCTTTATATTTTCCAAGCACATATTTCCGTTTTTGTCTTGTAAGATTCCAAAGTCTTTCAAACCCAAACTTATTGATGACTCGATTTATTGTTGAGAAGAACTCTGTGTCCCTTTGACTCTGTATAGATTTAAATACAGACTTTTTTTCACAACGAATAAGATATGTTAGCGTCTTTGATAAGTCAGTAGAGCTTCTTCTTATCTTTGTCTTCTTAAATTCGCCCTTTTTGTTTTTCTTTGTAGTCCTTTTATAAAACTCAAGACCAAGGTACTCAACTTTCTCAAACTTCAGTTTTCTCCTCAATCGGACGAACCGATTTTCATAGCATGTGTAAACATGAGTATAAAGTTGAGCATCAAATGATGAAGAAATAGTACCTTTGTATATATCACGCATATATCTTATGAAGTCGAACTTCGACATTTCGTGATAAAACATCATGTTTGAATTTACATCATTGGATACAAGATTCTTGTGGTTACGTAAAGTTACAGCAAAGTCATATAACTCATTGTACTTTTCTTTAGTCAATGAGTCTGACACGAATGATTTATTATGTTTGCTTTGTATTAGCACTACAACCTTTCTTGTTTTTATCTACAATCCTTAGTTTATAAAGGCTGGAGAGGAGCTACCTCTCCGTGAGCGATTGTAGAGTTCTCACTGCCTTTTTTATTCAGTATACAAATTAGAAATAAAATAAAATCAGTTTACTTTTGATAATTTTGAACAAGTTTAGATGAATTTGATGTCAACAGTGGTGCTCCCAAGACCAGTAAATTCTCGTCCTTGTCGTGCAACGCCCCTTGCTGTCGCAGTCATCGTAGTATTCGGTGTGCATGGTGTACACCTCAAGGACACGTTTGACCGCAAGTCCATACACTCCGTCAATGCCGACCGGATAGTCTGTGCTCAGTGTGTCGTGACCTACGAACCTTCCGAAACCTGTGTTCCTCACCCACTTGAACATAGGACTTGTTGTGACTTCCGTGGTGATTGACAGTTCATGGACGATGCTGGCACTCTTGTCTGATATGCACCCACGTATGAAGAAGGAACTCACAACGAACGCAGAGACAACAATGAACGACACAAGCAACTCGCGTGAAGTCACCTGTGTCTCTCCGAACTCGAATACAACGTCGTTGCCCATCAGAAGTTGAGTTTTGGTGCATCTATGGAATTGTTCTCGAAAACAAGTCTCTCGAAGTCAAGAACATCGTAGCCCGTGAATGAAAGGAATATCCGATTTGGGAACTTCTTCGTGTACTTCTTGTACTCAGTGACAGCAAGGTTGTAGGAATTCCTCGCGTTCGCTATCGTGTTCTCGCATATGGTCAGTTGCTGCATAAGGTCGGTGAACAACCTGTCTGCCTTCAACTCGGGATAGCGTTCAACGACAACGTTGATTGCGTCGTGGATTTCCTTCATCTTTGAATCAGAAATGGGGTTCCCAGAACGTATGCTCGCTACATTCTCAAGTGTCTTCGCCTCGTGCTCGGAATATTTCTTCACACACTCAACAAGATTCGGGATGAGGTCGTACCTCGCCTTCTCCTGTGTCTCTATGACTGACTTCTGGTTGTTGACACTCTCCTCAAGTGTGATTGCACGGTTCTCGAATCCGAAGATTGCGAACGTGGAGATTAGGACTACGGAGACAATCGCTCCTAAAACTAACAAAACATCTTTCATTTCTTTAAAATTTTAATTGTTCCCATTATTATACGAAAAAAGGCGGGAAATTTTGAAATCCCGCCCGCACCAAAAGTAAAATTATGGAAGAAAAAATGTTTCTATGCTATGAAGTCCGCCTTGGTTGTCATCGGAATTCCGAGCTTTTTCCAGTTCACGCCGCAGAAATCGTTTTGAAGTGCCGCACAAATCCTCGCAACTCTCGGGTTGCTTGTACGGTATGCGTCAACGTCGTACACCTCGAACGGGTCAACATCTATGAAGAAACATTCAATAAGCTCGTTATTGTATTTTATGTCAAGGATGCAACCGATGCCTTCAACCTTCGTGTCGTTGTCAACAAGGTATCCTTCCTCTCGTGCCTCGTCTATCCTGTCGGTTGTCCCCTCAAGAATGTCACGCACACAAGCAGGGTCTGGATATATTTGTGCTTTAAGTCCTGATGATTTGTCAATGACTATTGAAGGACTCCAACTGTCACCATTTGCCAAATCCGAAAGCTCGAATGTATCCAATCCGTTCTTTTTAAACACTTCGTTGATTCTCTTAATTGCTTTCTCGAGTGCTGTAGTGGAAGCCTCACCAAATAGGTTGACGATTCTCTGCACTTCAGTTGCCTCGTTGTCCTTTCTCTTTTGTTCTGCATAGTTGCCGAACCTTTCAGAGCGTTGGTTCTGTCCGAGAGATTTCGCTTTCTCGGCGGCACGCTCATATAACTCCACGGAGTCGAATATCTTTTTCAAGTTCATAGTAGTATTCTATTTAAATGTTTATTACTCAACTTTCTTATAGCATCTGTCGAAGATTTTCACCTCTCCCTCGCTGTCAGGGATTATCTTCTCCCCTGCCTTCAACCCGAACTGCTCGCAGTCTTCTGCAACACACCACATAGGACTCTCAACGGCCTCCTTGTAGAACAACGGACTTATAAGGTCAAGCTGGTTAAGTTTCGACGCATATCCGCAGAATGCGTCAACCGGAACGTAACCGCTCTTCAGGTCGTCGCATGTCATTGTTGAAACCTTCTCTGTGTCAACAGAACCGCATATAGGAGTCCAGTATGAAACTACCCCGTCATCGGAAGTCACCTTTACACATCTTGAGTTACAGGGCTCTATAGTTGAAGTGCACACTGAATAAGTGGGCATCAATGACTTTATGTCGTTCTCACGGACATCAGCGTTTGACAAGGATGTGTAGTCTTGATATGACAACGGAACCCTAACAAGCTCCTCGGTCGTCTCGAACGCCGGATAGTCCGACAACGAGTATTCGGAGAAGTCAACAACCTCATCCTCTGTTTCGCTTTCAGAACCGTCTATGCCGTCCGTAATCATCTTCCTCGTCCTCGCAAGTATCCTCTGCATACGTGTGTCCTCAATGCCCTTGTCGGAGTTCTCGCTGAATATGTCAAGGAGTTCCTGCACAAGGTTCTTGACGTTCTCGTCAACGCCTTCGGGAACCTCTATGACTTCAACCTCGTTCTCGAATCCGACATCCTCCTTCTCCTCGTTCTCTTCGTCCCCGAACAAGTCAGAATCACCTGTGTCGCCCTCGGGGATTTCCTCTTCTGTTGTGTCGCCGCCGAACAAGTCCGAGTCGTCACCGTTACCCTCTTCAACACCTTCCCCGTCTTCAGTGCCTTCACCATCCCCGAACAAGGCATCAGTGTCCTCCTGAATTGTCGTTTCCTCGTCAGTAGGCTCTTCCTCTTCATCCTCTGTCGTGGTCACTCCACCACCCACAAGTGCTTGGCGAACCTCTGAAAGTTTGTCTATGTTTCCGGTCTTGAGGAATTCCCCAACCCCGGCAAGCAACGCGTCTATGTCCTGTGCGACGGCAGGCTGCTCAACAACATCGTCAAGGACGCTGTCGCTCACTTTTTTCTTTGAGCGTTTCTTTGAGTCCTCTATGTTGAATGCAGTGCGTATCTCGTCAAGCTCACCTTCTATCTCCTCAATCTCCCCGTCGGAAAGTTCGGTCTCGTCGCCGTCAAGGATGTGGTACGTGTAGTCAGTGTATTTGTCAGGAAGTGTCTCAAGGCAGTCCGCAAGGAGTTTTCTGTTGAACTCGTTGTCGTCCTTACTGATGTTTCCTATGAGGGTTGCAAGATTAATCAGCTGCGACTTGTTCTCGTTTCCGTCAAGCCCCTCGATTGCGTCGGCAACCCTTCTGCTGTCCTTTATCTTGTGCATCTCACCGAGCATCCTCGAACGCTCCTTCGGGGAAAGACCCCCAAGGTATTTCCTCCTCGCAGTCCTCGGCATGCTTATCAAATCCTCGGCACTGACACTGTCAACAACCTTTTTCCTTTGTTCTTGGGAACGTGTGCTCCTGTCAATCACACGACTCCTCGTCACACCCTTCATGTCACGGACGTGTGTCTTTGAACTTCCGACGAAATCGTCAAGAACGCTCCGCCTCTCGGAACGCTGACCTGTAACTGGAGAAGATACCGCACGGCTCGTCGTTGCCGTTGTGGCATTGGAGTCCCTTAACTTGACACCCAACTCCGCTAAATTCGCATAATTCATGTCTGTAGAATTTTTATTTTTTATAATATACAAAAAGTATTGCGCAATAATACTCGCACATCTCTTATATTTTACGAAATTACTCTTTCATTAGAACGGAGTACCGTCTTCCAAGAACTCGTAGTTATTGGCACTAAGTTCCTCGGCAACAGTTTCATCCTCGCAGTTGTACTCCTCTTGCTTTTCCCACTGATGACGAATAGATTCCCCAAGTTCCTCAACGAAATCGTCTATGGTTTCTGGAGTATTTTCACCGCTTAGGACTTTTCTTATATAACCACAAGCCGCATCATCGGAATAAACTCCTGTAAACACCCAGTCGTTCTCTATGTCGATGCCGCTATATTCCAACCTATCTGCAACAAATTGTCTTACAGTTTCGGCAGTCTCTCTACCATTCTCATCTGCATACTCATCGTAATTGTCACCACGATAGTGCAAATCAGTCAAATCGTTTCCGTAACTCTCAGCGTAGAAAACATCACAAACTTCCTTGACGGTTTCACGAAAGTCCGATGCATCGAAGGAATCCAAATCCTCAGCAACTCTGTACCTCATGTTGTCTATTGCAACTTTCTTTGCCTCTTCAGACAACTCGTCAAACGTGTAAACTTTTACGTCTCTTGCCATAGTATCCCTGTTTAATTGTTATTAATCTATTTCAAACGAATCGAACACTTTCGGAAGGTTCTTCTCTACGAACGCATATAGTTCGTCATAGTCATCGAACGTCGTTTCGTACTCCTCTATCACGTGGTCTCCGAAAGGCTCTCCGACTGAGTTCTTGCCAGCCCAAGAACCTACGCTCTCACGACCATATGACAAGTCGTCATTGAAGAAAGCGGAAAGTTTAGCCGTGTTTCCGTTAAGGAGCAGCCTTACCTTTATGAACGCAGGTGCCTCAGCGTACCAGTCCATAAGTTCCTCATCGACCTTCTCATAATCGACGGCATCCGATTCCCCGTGAGCAGAGTCAAGGTACGCCTCATCGAATTCCTCAAAAGTTGCGAACTTATCCTTGTATTCGGATTCATAGATTTCCTTCAATATTCCTTCCGAGTCCTCAAGGCTCTCAAGAATCTTCTTGCATTTCTCATCCTTCATCCAGACCGTTGAACCCGGAGAGAAAGGATTGAGAACCACGGCAGCCACTGCCTCAACCCATCCGTCACAAAAAGAGATGAACCCCGAATATGACGAACCGTCATGGGTTTCAACCTCCTCACCGAAGTAATATGTAAGACCCCTTGAGGAAATCTCATCCTCAAACATGTCTTTTATCTTCACAAACACCTCGTTTGGGTGGATTGCGCTGTCTTTTACAAATCTGTGTTTCATAATTTTTTTTAGCATTTACTCATAATATACAAAAACGGTCTCCCTAAATTCTTGCTAAAAAGGAGACCGCCCATAAGTTTGCGTTTCTAAAGAAAAAATTAGACTATCTTAATATACGAACTTCCACAAAAAAATCCCCATACATTTTCTACAAGGACTTTTCGGAAAGGTGTATGTCACCGCCGTTCACGATAACCCTTGACTGCACCCCGTACTTCCTCAGGTAGGCATCGCAGTTCCTCAGCACTTTTATGCACGAACTATGCTCCTCCTCTATGCAGTCAAGCATCTCAACGATTGAGCGGACAGCAACCTTTATCCTCTTGTTCACGGAGATTACGGCGTTCTCAATCGCACGTGCCCTCGCTATGTTGTAGCCGGTGAAGAAGTTGAACTTGTCGGACTCTGACAGCCTGCTCTTTCCTACTGATTCCATAACTTCCTCCGGAATCTCTCCGAAACTATATGAGAACGTGAGCTTGACTGAAACCTCCTCGCCTTCCTTTGGATACCCACCCTTCATGTCAACTTCCTTTCCGTCGCAGAACACATCCATTTTGACGAGTTTAAGATTTTTGAATTTTTTCATCTCTTTACTATTTATTAGGTTAATAACTACATCAATGACTGTCCGAAACTCGCCATTGTCCCGCTCGAACCTCCGGACTGCGTCCCGTCTATTACGTCACCCGGATTTATGCCGTCCTTGCTGAAATAGTCAGCAAGGTCGCTCGCGGACACAAGCGGGTCTTGGCTTCCGTTGCTCGTGTCGAACTTTGACACGAAACCCTCTCCGGTCAGGTCGGAACTTCCGCTCATCTTCATTCCGCTTGACGACTGCAAGTAGCAGTACTCTGGAAGGAAGTCCGCCTCTATTGGCATCTCGGGGTCTGTCAGGCATCCGAACCTGTGCTTGGCCATGCTCACCTTCGTGTACCCGGTCGCACCCTCCGTCGCCTCTGGCAGGAATACGAACACAACGTATGAACTCGAACGCTCCACCTCATTGAGGTCTGCAATGGCTGTAAGGTCGTACTTGCCACCCTTGCGCGACGCTGACTTCCAACCCTGACGGTTGGTCTGCACGCACAGCATCGTGAATGTCTTGTCTCCGTTGGAGTTCAAAAACGTCTTCGTGGTGCTCGTTATGTTACGAACCGCTATGTTTCCCATCTCAGGGAACATAAGCTCGAGCTGACCCACGTGGTCCCATCCAACGAAATCAAGCCCTCCCATCGTGGTGTCAGCCCTCTTGTACAAAGCCGTTATCGAACGGAAGTCCCCTATCACCTCCTTAGTCAGCACGCTCTCGTCCCATATGATTAGATTCTTTGAGAACTTCTCGTAGAATTCAGACTCAGCCTTCATGAACTCGGCACTCTTCGCTATGCTCTCCGGGACTGTGCGGAACTGCAGGTCCTGTGCATTCACGTGGCAGTTTGAAGTGTGCTCGTACAGGTAGTGAGCCTCAAGCTGCATCATCACTATCTCTGGTGGCATCTCCAATGAGAAAAGCAACGCCTTGTGACCGTCCATGACCGTGTTGTAGATTATGCTGTTGAGGAACGTGCTCTTACCGTGACCTGTGAACGCAGCTATGCTTCCTACACATCCCCTCTGGAACCCCCTCGTGATGTCATCAAGCTCCGACACGTGCGAAAGGAATCCGTTCGTCCTGTTCGCGCTGAGCTCGGCAAGCTCCGAATATGTGCTAAGTTTGAACTCGAAGTTCTCGTCGCTGTCCGAGTCAACGTATGTCCTGAACCTGTCGCACACGTCGTTGAACTGTGCGAGCCCAACCTCGTCAAGACTCCGAAGGTCAAGTTTCCTCTCGTTTATGTACCTTGACATCTCGTACTTCAGCACAACAAGAGCCTCGAAACAGCACAACCGCAAGTCACCTATGGTGCTCACAGTCACGTGCTGGTATCGCACACCGTAGGAGTCAAGCTCCTCACGGCTCAAAAAGCACTTCCCGTTCTCAGCCTTGTAAAGCTCCTTGTCCATCAGCCTCATATAGTCAATGAGGTTGAGTTCGACGAAGAACGGAAAGGACTTCAGTTTAAGCACGAGGCTGACAACCTCCTCGTCGAACGGCACAAGTGGAAGACTGTAGAAGAACTTCGACAAATGGAACGACGAACTCCTTCCGTCGCTCAGCAACTCCCTGTACCTTGTGTATAAATCACCCGCCATCTCTTTTATGTATTCTAATGTTTGTTTTCTGACATCTTGCCGCTCTTTGAGGGTGCACCCCTCCTCTTAGCGGCCATCTTCTCCCTCATCATCTCTATGAACTCACGCTCAGTAGTCGGAGCGGTCGCCCCGGTCCCCTGCACGGATTCCTTCGGAGTGTCCGTGGAAGGTCTCTTCACGTCCTCTGTGTACTTCTTTATGTTGGCGGACACGGAAGAACTTGACCCGACTATGGTGTCACCGTAGTTCTCACAGACCTCGGTCAGCATAAGTTTCCGCTCCTCTTCTGTCAGCACGCCTCCGTTCCCCACAGCGAAACGGCATCTTCCCTTGCCGACGAGCCACTTCCTCCAAGGGACTATCCCGAGAAGGACTGTCTTTCCGCTGATGCCACCACGCAGGTATCTGCTCTCAGGTGTCTCAACGAGCAGGCTGTGCCCGTCACCCTCTATCAGTCTGTATCCGACACCGCCAGCCATGAACTCAGCCATGAAAACGTTCTGACCCACCGAAATCTCCCTCGCGCCCTCGCTGAACAGATTAACAGCCTCACCGTTGCAGTCTATGTACACATGCACACCCCTTGTCACACACAGGAACACGAAGTCACGCAGTATTGAGAACATAGTGTTGCCCCTGTCGTAAACGTCGCTGTGCACAACTCCACGAAGGTCAAGGTATATGCCGCCACCGTTGTTGATGCTCACACCAAGACCGTCTATCCTGTCGTCGTAGCTCCCCTCCTCGTCGAGCACGAGAGTCTTCACCTCCACCATATCCATGTGGACAACCCTGAACCTGCCGACAACGCTGTCCTCAAGTATCCATCTCTTCAAAAGAGTTGAGTCCGTACCCCACACAACCTTTACCCTTCTGTGGGCATCAACGTCGAACCCCGTGGGCTCGTAGCTGAACTTACCGAGGCAAGCAACCCTCCTGTACGCAAGCTCCCTCCTGTACCTCGCGCACTCCGTGAACGCACCATGCAGGCAGTTCACGCACATTTCCTCCTTCTGTGAATAATATGGACAAGATTTCGCTACTGGCATGTCTGTTAAAAATTTTTATAATTATACGAACTTATTTCTTCTTTTTGCACATTTCAGCGAATTTATGGAACTCAACACCGAGGAATCCGGCAAGAAGACCGGCACTCTCCGTGTCATTCACCTCGAAGAACTCAAGTATCCTGTCCTCAACGTGCCTTTTCTCGTGGGAGTACACCTCAACCATCCTCTCCTCAGAAGTGAACTCGTGGAGCACAACGACAACCACTCGGGCTGTCATGTTGCGGTACGTAGCACCCCCGTTCATGTCACCGTCACGTATCTCTCTGATGTCTTCATCTATGCACTCCTTCTTGCATCCGAAGGAACGTAGCACCTTCCTCAATGAACGGCACTCGCTCTCAGTGCCCCTCTCAACTTGAAGGAGTGTGACATCCACATCGTATATAGGTATGTTGAAGTCGTACCTTTTCATCCAACGAGATTTTTTACAACAAGTTTCTCGAACGTTTCGTAGTCGTCAATCAAATTCTGCAACTCGGACAATTCCACACAAATATCTCCATCAGATAGTATGTGGGCGGTGATGTTCCACTCTGTGTCTATGTTCAGTTTACTGAAAAAGTCGTGGTAGTTGTAGCTTCTTATGAACAACCGTACCTCTCCGTCCATTTTTCGGTCATCGTGCACCTCGTACACGTTCTCGGACAATAGTGTGTATAATTCCAAATCTGTCATGATTTCCTATAGTTTGTAGAATTGTTTCACCAAAATCTCGTTCTCCTCCATGAACAGATCCCTCTGCTCTAATGTGTGGAATGCGAGGAACGAATAGCGACAAATCAGCTCAGGATAGGAAAGGTGGTCACCATCACGCTCTATGCAGTATTTCCTCTTTGAGTAGTCCATCCACTCTTCGTCGGTGACAACTCCACCGAACCTCTCGTCGTTACGCATTATCTGCGAAATCTGCGCCATTGCCAGAGCCGACATGCAGTCACGCTTAGTCGCGAACACTTCTTTGTTCGTTCTATGGTTCATGTACACTTTAGGCGAATAATCATCGTCATCCACCAAGTCCCTCGTGGCATCCCCGTCAAGGCAGTAGCCGTATATCTCAAACGAACCGTCGTAGTCCGAGAACCTGAGGCTCCCTTGCTTCTTCCTCAACTTTATGCTCTTGAACGTGCTGTTTGCCTCGTCTATCTCGTAGCCTTCCGGCACCCTTACGCAAATCTCACTGTTATCAGTATTTGATGCGTCAACTTTTACTTTTACCAATTCCATAATTATGTCAAATTTCAGTCATTTACACCATTTTTCCTGTCGTCAACATACACCTTGCCGCACTTACAACAAACATACACCCTGTGGACATCCTTCAAGTCCCTCCCACCATCAGCGTGCGGAAATCCCCAATACACCACATCCTCCTCAACCTTCATCCACTCGTGTCTGCACAGCAACTTTCCAATCAACCTCGCAAATATCCCCTCTCTTTTACTATTTTTCATTATTAACAATTTATTAATATAATTCGCTATCCCCAATGTTTTCAACACTTTTAGAGGTTATCAACAGAGTTTCAACATAATTGTTTTGTGGTTATCAACAACTTCTCAACATAATTCAATCACGAAACCACATTATAACCCTGAACCCCTTTCAGGTATCCATCACTCAGGTGATGTATATATACGAACTTTTTTTCTAAATTTTGATTAAAATATTGATTAGGAATATCGGTCTAACTTACAATTTATAATTTAAATTGGTAATTTGCTTACAATTTGTAACGCAAGCCTCGGATAAAATGAGTGCAACTGTAAGCAAAAATGCCATTTTACTTAAAATAATTTTTGAACAATAGTAATCAAAAAAAGAAGTGGACTACCTAAACAATAAGCAGTCCACTAAAATATACGTCTAAACAAGGAGCGTCTTCTCACTATCAAAAGATCTCAATGTCTTTCTAACAAGTTATCATTTACTGATGTCGTCTAACCTCATTTTGAAGTCATTCACGAGGAATCCGTACTCATCTGACAGGTACTCTACTATGAGAGTTGATGCGTCTTCTTCGTCTTCGTCAGGAAGTAGAGGAACGTCAATGGTCGTCTCTGTCGGAAGTTCTACATCCTCACCGTCAGTTTCCCAGTCTATATCATACACAGTGTAGGTATGGGTTATGTAACCATCTGCAAAGTCTGGTTCTTTACTGTCTTTTATCTTTTTTAGATTCATTGCCGTAAATAAAAAAATCAACACATAATATACAAAAACAAACAAAAACGTAAACCCAACCAAGGATTCCCGTTTTAAATTAAGGTGATAACTAATGATTAGTCACCGATAGGCTCGTCGTATGTGATTTCAGACTCATCCTCAATGTAGCCGTTGTCTATCAACCATTCGATGAAGTACCTCTTGTCTATACACTGGTTATACCAAATAGGCAGTTGGTACTCTGTGAGTGAGCAGAGGTTCGCATAGGCATCGAATGCGAAGTAATCATCACTGAGGTGAAAATCCTCAGTATGCCCTTGATAGTCTGCCACGTGGCTGTTCCAAGCGTATGCGAATAATCCCCTCTCGAATCCATCGTATGCTGATGCATCTTCACCGAATGCAAGCTCCTCAAGTTCGTCCATAGGATAAACGCAGTTGTCCGGATGTGTTTCCGCGCAGTAGTCATATCCGTACTGCTCCAATAATTCTTTGTATTCCATAGTATTTTAAGTATTAAAAGTTATTACTCTTCGTTACTTTCTTCTTCAGCGAGTGCCTCAAGTTCATCCCAAGAATAGACTTCCTTGCCATCGTAATAGAGATGGGTGTCAATGGAGTTGATGTAGTAGTCGAACTTATCCTCGTCAAGTCCGAGTTCATCGGTAGCCTTTGCGATTGTAGCGGCGCAAATCTCACCAAGAATGAAGTTGATTCCCATGAATCTCGAGTTGGATGCGGCACCTTCGAGCAGCGCTTCCTTGTCAACAGATTCATAGATGTCGCATTGGAACTTTTCAGCGAACTTATCCGCAAATTCCAAGTCGTACTTGTAGTCGGCACCAAGGCAATCCAATAAGAAATGTTCTGTATCTGGCATATCAGTAAGATTTTAAATATTAAAAGTTATTACTCAACCATAAGGTCACGTAATTGTTCGTCAACGGTGTCCAAATCTTCGGAAAGTTGGTCAAGTTCCCTTCTTATCCAAAGTGCAGTCGCACCCGTGCAGATGTTTGTGTCCTTCGTGATTCCACCAAGTTCGTTCAATGCATCGAACATGTCGTAACCCTGAAGGTCGTTCTCCTTCAACCAATCCCAAGCATCAGCGTAGTAAACGAACGGTTCCCTCTGAGAGATAGCGTCCGTGAGATTCTCATCAACATAGTCCTTGATTGCGTCAACATCAATCTCGTCCCCCTCAAACTGCTCAAAATCCTCCTCACTGAAGTAGTCGGCAAACGGAGCGTCAGTGTTTATACCTCCGTCCAAAATCTCAAAAATTTGCTCTTTTGTTATCATATCATTTATAGTATTAGATTGTTATTATTTCTTTGTGTAGTATTCGGAAGTAAACCAGTGTATGTCTATTCCGAACTCGTCCTCAAGATATTCAGAAGTCGTGTCATACAAGTCATTCTCCCCTTCCTTCACTGACTTTTCATAGTCATTAATCTCTTTTGCAAGATCGAAGTTCAACTTGTTCTCCATATAATTCAGCAGGAAGTCAACAAGGGCATCAGCAGCATCCTTGTCAAGTTTCCCTTTAAGTGCGGAGCAGAACTTGTTCAAGTCCTGAGAATAATTCGGAATCTCAAAATCATCAAAGTAAAGACGTGCTAATATTTCGTAAGAAGGAACTTCCATTACCCACAAAATTTTTCCAAATGTGGAATCAGTACCTACACTGATGTGAAACGAATCATTCCTGAAGATTTCCTCATCTTCTTCCTCTTCTTCCTCTTCTTCCTCTCCTTCCTCTCCTTCCTCTTCTTCATATCCGTAGTATTCAAGCATACTCTCTTTCTTATCCAACGACAAATGCTGGAATAAATCGTTTGCGTCCACATACTCGCAGATGTCCTCGAAATCCGACAAGGTGTCGCACTCCTTGTCTATGAACCGTTCAAAACCGTCAGCGACAAGTTCCCTGTTTATGAAGTCAAACTCGTCAGAGCACCAGTTTGAACCAAAGTTGTCCCACAAGTCATCGGCTATTTCTTCAGTCGATTTCCCTTCCCATATTTCGAGAAGAGTGTCTGTGTCAAGACTGTCATTTATCTTTCCCATGTCAAATACAATTTTTCTAAATATACAAATTATACGAACTTTCCACTACAAATCCGCTCCGCCGCCACCAAAGTAGTCGCTCTCTGATGTTGATGCGTCCCCACCGTTCAGTAAAGTGTCCGTGTCAACACCCTCCTCAAGTCCGAGTTTCGCACGGGACGGAACGAACTGCCTGTAGAAGTCAACAGTCTCGTTCCTCGTGAGCACGCTGTTACCTGCCTCTGATGTGTTTGTGGCACCGAAGAGGTCTCCATCGCTTGAAACTGTCTTTTGTATCTTGGTGGAGAAGTCAACGTAGGAATCAAGCGACTTCGTGGAATCCCAAGAGTACCCTGAGTGGCATCTCTTTATCGCAAGCCTTGCGCCCTCTGTCAGGACAATGGTGTCATGGTCAGACCCCATTGAGTCAGTGAGCGTGAGGAACGCCTCCTTGCCGTTGAATGAAGTGACTGTTCCCCTTTGGCTCCAGAAGTCGTTCAACTGGAACCTTGTCGTGTCGTCTTCGGACAACTTTGTGAGGTCTCCGAGGTTCATAGGGTCAACACCTATGTACGGTGCCCATGTCTGATAGTGTGTCCTCGTGATTGCTAAGGAATCCTCTGAAATGTTCCCAGAGTTGGTACCTCCGTTATCATCTGGTCTTCCGTCATTGCCCAAGAAATCACCGCTGTCGTAGATTAGACCGTTGGAATCTCCGAGAGGAATCGCCCTGTTGTCTGTGGTTCCGTCGTTGAAGTGAACCTTCAAGTAATTTTGTGAAGGAGATTCTAATGAATTGTAATCCTCAAAGGACATATCCTTTGAGATATAGCTATTATAATATGCAAGTAACTTGAGTGTCACGCAAGGATCACCATTGGTGAAGTTTCCGAAATTTAGTGTATAAGGTGAAATCAAGTCGAACGAGTCAGTAAAGCTCCAATTAGTGTCAGGTGCGTATGACACATACTGCGATGCATCAATTCGATTTAATACAAAATTTCCGTTGATTCTTGTTGGAGTCAGTCCTGTAACATTTTGTATTGAATTAACCGTGCTATTTGAATTACTATACAGAGGAAACCAAATCCAAGAGTATGACCCTTCCGAATAATTTGACAAAGTATAGGAAACATACGGAAGAGACTGACAGAACGAAAGAGAGGATGCACTTCCATATTGGTACACGAAATCCTGATTTTGAAATGGAAAAATACTATCATTTTGGTAATGAGCATCCAAGTCATACCACTTATCTCCCCCATAGTAGGCAGCGGTTCCGTTGGCAAAAGGCACCACAAAGAAATTCTCATTTGGAAATGAGGTCAAATATGTCTGGTCCAGCACAACCATTCCAGTAACGCTCGCTTCCGATGTTGTCAATATGTCAAGTGAAGTTGTTCCTAAAGGCACCTCTCCATAAGTATAAGGATGATACATTGTCATGTGATACCAAGTGTCCATCTTTATGGAACTGACTCCAATCGGAGTAGTAGGAGCATCACCATTATTTCTATGTAGGTACAGCATTCCTAACTCATCCGTTTCAGTTTTTATTTTAAATCTCATGATGTCTTGATGCTGACGATACTTAAATATGAAACTCAAATCAGACGTGGTATCAAAACCAATAGTAGCCAATGAAGTATAGTCATTATCCGCATGAGTAGTTGAATTTCCTATTTTTGTTATTGACACAGACAAGTCCACAAGGTCTAATAGTTTACCATCACCCCAATCCGTGCTTCCTCGTAAAAGGCATAAAGGGGAATTGGAATCAAATGTGAGACTTCCAGTTGTTAAATTACAAGTAAATGACGTGGCATTTTGATTACTCAATAAACTCCTTATTTTTAATGAAAGTGCATTACTTGCATTGCTGAACAAAAAATAGGACAAAGGAACCTTTTGGTTCAAATACAAATCTTCTTGAACAGTCCCAGAAACTGTTGTGGAATTGCTTGAAAATGTGATTCCGAAAGTTGAGGAAGAAAAAGGAGTGAATCCCGTACTATATGGAATTAAATCATAATAGGAATTCAAAGAAAAATAAACGTAATCATTATAGTCATTAACATTAACTCCACTTTTATACATTGAATTTGAGGTAATCCCATCTTTACAAGCATTCAAAAACGGTTCCGGATTATTCTTGGTTTCATCATACGCATAGAAAACCAATGGTCTTATTCCTGACGGGCATAATGGTGAAGTGTTTGAAGACGAGTTAAATAATGACTTCAACTGGTGTGTGGTGTTTTCAATTTCATTGAAAACACATCCGTTGCTGAATGCAAATATTTTTTCCGAACGAGTCACCGCTTGGCTATGCACTCTCAAAATAAAAGTTTTTGTGGTACTTCCATCGGAAAATGTATTACTATCCGTTAAAGTTATTTGTATTGGATAAAAGAACTCTCTTCTGTCGTGGTCATCGCTTCTGAAAGTTTGTTTTCCGTTAGACTGAACACAATCATTAAACCTCAATGAGGCATACCTGAATTTAAATTCACCGGGCATACTACTTTTTGTATAAAGTCGCATAGGGGAAACCACTTGTAAATCAACTGTATTCTGCGAGAGTTTCAACGAATTTCCCAAGAAGACTGGATTCGGAACGTTTCTGTAGTTGTTGGCAACGTAGCTCGAATTAGGAAGTGAATAATAGGCAAATGAGGTGCCACCATTGTGTGTGGTTCCCTCAAGCTGGGACAATATGTATGAGTTATAACAGAATATTGAAAAATTGAAGTCGTTTGAAGTCTCAGGAGAATTTGAGTTGTTGCTGAAACTAAAGAATCTCGGTCTATTGGTAGTAGAAGCATAGTACATTAAGTTGAAGGTCATGTCCAACCATCCGTAGAAGTCTGAAGCCCTCGGACTTGTTGTGGAACTTTGATTGTTGTTCTTCAACGCATTGTATAAGTATTGGAATGATGCGGCGCAGTTCTCGTAAAAATCCTTTGAAACGGCATTCTCAAAGTAGTAATTCCCATTTGAAGACCATTTGACAGGATTCAGATTATCAATATAGTCAAGAACGCTCTTCTGATACTCATCGCTTGCAAAGTTTGTGGTTGAGAAATAGTAGTACCTGCGTTTCGTAGAACCAGTTGTTTCCTCATATAGAAATGTTTTATAGTAGGTGCTTGTAGAATTGTATCTACCTACCAAGTAATACTCTTTAACGATATAACTGCTTTCTTCAAAGTCAGGCTTTGAAATCCACATAAAAGCAGAACCCGGGTCTGTTCCAGAAAGTTCCGCGTTTTTAAAAAAGTTACCTACTATGTACCTACTTGGTCTAAAATAGTCTCCAAGAAAACGTGTAGATCCCTCTCCATCCACAAAAATTGCTTGATTATGGAAAACAAAATTACTGATATTACTTTGTTTAGTATAAAACTGAAAAGGGTTCTCACTATAGTTGGCATAAACTTCTTCTGTGGACTGTGCCGGAAAACAATATCTATTTTGAGCTGAACCTACGATTTCACCGGAGATTAAACCTCCATAAAATTTCTTGTCAAACGAACCATTTGCCAGAACAATACCATTTCCTTGTGCTCGTAACTCTTTGTAGAACTCCTCAATACCCTTTATAAAGTAATTTGATGATGTTGATGGGACTTGTGAACTCTGGCTAAAAACAGCATCAACAGGCACGACAAAATCCTTGAAACTCAAAACAGGAGTTTTATCTATCATCACAAGGGACTGATAGGTTGAATCAGTGGTGGTGATTTTTGATATGAAATTGTTGTTCAACGTGGTCTCGTCAATGTTCGGGTTATCAGTGTATATCTTTGTTATGTACGCAGTGTAGTAGTCACTGAACACCTTCATCCTCGGAAACTTGTTCCAGTTCGCATAAGACGAAACGTTTGAGAATATGGCAAAGTCGTTGTAAGTCCTCGCGGGGCTTCCTACTGAAGTAACATCCGCGTTGTTCATTCCGATTGGTGACAAGTCGGTGGGGAACATCTGTGCAGTGAACCCGGACTCAACGTTAGGTGACAGTGTCCTTGAATCAATTTCGTTCCCATCCTCGTCGTAGAACTTCACGGTGAAGAAGTTTGAACCCTCTTCTATCACGAAGTTCCTCAATCCTCTGAAAAGATAGAACGACTGGTACCTCGATATACTCGGAGCACCCGCACCATCCGTGTAAACGGCATTAAGCAAAGGCTCGAACCTCACGTTGAAATGCTCAAGCGCCTTGAATGTCACATCGTAGCTTGAATAACTTCCTGTAGGCTTTGTCACCTCTATTCCGAACAAATAAGGTGACTCGCTGAACCCACTGAACAGATTTGTGAGATACTGAACATCGTTACCTCCCATCTGCGAGTAGTCAACAATGAACTCGTGGAACGAAGTCCCGAGAGGTGTCGCGTTGTTGTAGAAGTCAAGTTGGAACTTGACCTTCCGGTCTCCCACACCCCAAGGAACGAAATCATTTGACTCAACTGTTCCGATATGGAGCGTGAACGAATAGTAGAACTCGTAGTCGGACATCCACACGTCATCCGGGCTCAGCATGATACCATCTTGTGTGACAACAGATGCCGACTTGGGGTCGTCACCGTCACGGTACACCTTCTTCATCTCAATGTAGTTTGGGGCAGTGTGGAATGTCGCTCCTGTGTCTCCCCCGTTGAACGTGTATGTCACCCAAGCATCGTTGGCACCTCTGTTGAGGCACTCCTCACGGAATCTCGCAACAGACGAGTTTCCGTTCCTTGTCGGAAGGACATCGCACATCTGGTCTGACAGGTTGTCGTAGTTTGAGTAGTCCTTTGAGTAGAAGACATCAGTAATCTTGTTGAGCTTTGAAGTCGCACCTGAAAATGATATGTAGCAGGATGAGAACACTTCATTCTTAATCTCATCGGTTATAACAAGGCAGTTCTGGTTCAACCTCGTTGTCCCTATAGGTGCGAGAACGAAGAGCAACGGCTTGTCGTCAACGACGTTGAAGTCAACTGAAAGCACCCCCTTGCCGTCCAATGCGTACAAGTAGTAGGAAACACCATCCTTCCCGTAGTGCCCGTGGGTTGATATTCCGAAAGGAGCGGTCAGTCCGAATCCCCTATCGTTCTCGCTGTTGTTCCCGCTGCCGTTCTCTATGAAGCTCGAAGTCTCGTACTTTCCGTCGTTCTTCCAGTCCCACTTTATGTACTGTAGTGTGGTTGAGGACTGTGTGACCTCAGGCAACTCCAAGGTGAGTGTGTCAAGTGATACCACCGAAGGAACATACACTCCACCGATGTTCACTGACATGAACCTCCTCAACTTGTAGAAGTCAGTCAAGTCAAACACACGATGGAACAGTTCTGCGTAACCTGAACTGTTCCTTAAAGACTCAAGCAATCTGTCAAAGAACCTGTATCTCAACCCTCTTCTTTCCATTTCCTATTGAATTTTTTGTACGTGAATGTTATCTGAATCCAATTCTATGTAACTCTTCTCGTCAACCTCGAAGAACGAGTTCTGCGCCTCGTATGAAACATTAAGCCTCTGTATTTCTGCTCCTGCCACTTTGTTCAGCCTTCCGTCCTGAGTGAAGTTTCCAACCTTGCTCAGTTCCTCGTATTCAGGAACGAACTCCGCTATATTCTCAGTGCCGTTGTTGTAGCAGTGTATAAGCATCCTCCTTGTGTACGATACATTGCTGAACTCAACTGAATACTGCTCGTTCTTCTCGAACATAAGGACATCGGCATAAAGGAAGTGGTCGTTGTCGTCACCGTCGCACGCATAGTGGAGGTTGTGGAGCGAAAGGCATTCAAACGTGTCGAAGTAGTCAGTTGCTGAGTAACCGCTTCCAATCTCTGCTCCACCTATGAACTTGTACGAAGCCTTTCTCCTTATAGTCAACATATCAGGTGACGAAGTGTCAGGGCTACTGCAAATGTTTATGTAGTGTGTAGGAGTCTGTGGAACAACGTTGAAGGTTCTATAATATGTACCACTTGCTATGGATAAGCAAGAATACTGACCAAGTGTGTCCGTGTTAATTAACACATAGATTGGGGTATTTACTGTGTAAGACACTTCACATATTTTTATTTTTTCAGTTAGGTCGGAAGAACTCTTTGATAAATAAATGTTTCCATACCCTGCGGAAAGAGAGGTAAAACATAATATAGTATAATGTCCTTCAGAGTACAATGTTATGTTTCCAGTATCGGTAATATGTGAATCAATAACATTCACTCCGATTCTTCCATCATTCTGCAATGAAGCGTATGAACCATTGACCATTGAACTAATGTAAGCGCAGTTGTCAAGTCCGAAAGTCCATCCTTGGAACAACCCTACTGTCATTGTCAGTGGAAGCACACTCGAATTCTCGTCAAGTAGCACAAGTCTGTTGGAAACCCCAAGGGAGTCGCTGTTATGTGGAAGACTATATACGATGTTCGCCGTGTTTGTCAACAGGTACACACTCGAATCGGTCACATAGTAGCCTCTGAACATTCTTGGATTGAAGTCAGGCAACGCAACGGAGACATCCGTTATTCCGGCTGTTGCAGATTTCCTTTGCAAAGAATAAGAATCGGTTACAAGACTTACAACAATAAAGTAGGCATTCCTATAAGAAACCATACTTGGAATGAAACCTTTTTTGAAATAGGAAAAATTATCAGCATCCGAAGAACCCAATGTTGTGTCAATAGCACCCGGATTTGGACTGAAATAGTTGTTCGTGCTGTCGTTTGAATAATATCCGTAGTTGTTCACGTTGTAGAACGAAACGGTTCCATTTGCATTGAACTTGCAAACTGAAACATACTGCTCAGTAGGACACTCGAACGAGAAATTGAAGTCACCGTCGTTTCCGAAAGGGAACAGGAATGTCGAATTCCTCTCAACGAACTTGCACTTGTTGCCGTGGAACACATAAATGTTCCTTGTATCACCCGAAGTGTCGAATGTCACAAGTGTGAAGTCACCCATCTGGTATGCTATAGCAATAGGATTGACTGGCTGGATTCCCTCTCCAGCCTCCGCTTTCTCAAATGCTCTGTTTATCCCCCACAGCACTCCGTTTTCTATGATTCCGTCCCAAGAAGTAATCTGCACGGAGTCACTTCCTGTCGTAGGATATTCGTGGTAAACGCTCTTTATCGTGTTGAGGACAGGTATGAAGCTCAGCATATCATCCGAGACCTCCTCCCTCTGCACATAATATCTCACGATGTTCCTCACTCCGAAGTTCCTGTATATCTCGTTTGAAAGTTCTGAGAAGTTCACAGACTGACCTATTGACGAATTGTCAACGAGGTTCACTATGTAGTTCCTTATCTCCTGTGAAAGGTTCTCAAAGTCGTCAACATCCTCAAGGATTGTCACTGCGACGCTCAACTCAAGTTTCCTCGCCTTGTTCATCGTGTACCTCGTAACCAAGTCACCGTATGTCTGCAATGCCTCCGTTATGTCGGTAAGGTACGTTATGTCGAAGGACTCCTCGGTATCAGGTGCGACAACGTTTGGTCTGACGTAGATGTTCACGGTGTTCCCCACTGTCTCGCTCGGAACCACGGAGCAGTCCTTCACGAGAGGGTATGACATAACGAAGCTCTCAACCTGCTTCTTCGTGGAAACCACGGAGTTCTTCGCAAGGGCGTTCCTCAAGTTCTGGAACGAAACAGACATGGAAACGCTGTAGTCCTGAGTCCCAATCGCATTGAACGAAATCCCTTGTATGCTGTTGTCAAGCTCCCTGTCAGTGTAGGAAAGCGTCAAACCAGACAAGTCTATCTGGTTGAACGTGCAGTCAAGGTAGTACACAAAGTACACCTCGTCCGACATGAAACCCCTGCCCCACAACCCGTCACCGAAGTGGAGTTGCAGTTTAAGGTCGTTGCCCCAGAACAACTTGTAGTTCATAGCGTCAACACCGGCGTTGATTGAATCGTACACTTGGTACGTGTTCCATTTCCAACCTCTTTGGTTCTTGTGCGAGTAAACGTAAACGGACGGCACGTATGGAAGCGATTCAAGCTGCACGTAGTACGAGAAGTAGTCCGCGCTTCCGAATGTCCTGAATATGTCTGTGTCGTTCTGCGAGCTCTGTTTAACCTGAGGATAGAACCTTCCATCGGAGGGTGTTCCGCCGTTCACTGAAAGCACCCTCGGGTTTCCTTGGTACAGCGTTATCTTTCCATCACGTGCAACCCACGATATGTTTGTGTACACAACGTTACCCTTCGTGAGACTCAATGTGAATGGCTCAAGGTATGTCGGAAACGATTCCGTCACATCTGTACCCCTTGTGTCCCTAATCCTTCCATCGGAATCAGCTATAGTGACTGTGATAGACGCGGGTCTGAAGTACGAGAACGGAGTGTTGTTGAAGTTTCCGTTCATGAGTATGTTCAGCAAAGACGAATTCTCAGAAGGGAATACCGACGACACAATCTCGTCGCTCTGAACCTCCTGAAGGTAAAGGAACTCGGCAGCGTATGCTATCAGTTCGCTTCCAAGCAATGAATCCTTTATGGTGTTCCACAGGTTAGAGGTGAGGTTCCCACGAACCATCTCCATAAACTCTTTTCTTGTCCTAAAGCTCATTTATGTTGAATTTAAAGTCCACAAACAATCCGTTGTAACGCACCTTCATGTACACATCGTAGGATTCGCTTATCTGTATGTCAACCACCTCAACACCCTGCAAAGACTGCACTGTGCTCTTTATCTGCTCGGAAAGCACGAAAGGGTCGTCCAAGTGCACACTCGCGTCAGTGCCAAGTTTGTGGCTGCTGAAGAAACTCCATCTCTGGTTCTTCAGCACAAGCGTCAAATCTTGGTAGAGTTCGTCCCTGCCAGATGTCAGATAAGCGGAATTCAAGTCCAATGGCAAATCCATGTTCTAAAATGCGTTTTACAAATATACAAAATTTTCACTTCCAATAGTACGTGTTTTCCGGATTCTCAACCTCCTTCGACTTCACGTGCGTGACATACCTGTGGAAGTCTGCCGCGAACCTCCTCATACATTCTGTGCCACTGCCACCGTTCATTCCTGTGCTCCTCACATCGTCGAGGTTCAAGGATTCGTCCGCCGTTGTCACGTATTGGTACGCTATCAGAGGAAAGACTGAGGTTATGAATGACTCCATTATGCCGACGAACATGGTGAACTTCACAGAGTCGCTCAATGTGTCTGAGTCCAACGTGCTGAACCTCGAAACGAACGAAGCCCTCAATGCAAGGCTGTTGAGAGTTATCACGGAAACGACACCGCTCGGCTCCTTCAAGTCCTCTATGTATGTCATAAGGACATCAAAGAACTTTCCAGCCGATTCCGTAAGTGTCTTTGGAAAACCCACGAACAAATTTGAATCGTTGGCTGCGAACCTGCACAATTCCGTGAACAGGACTTCCTCCTTCAGTCCATCTTCTTCCTCTTCCTCTGCCATGGGTTATTTGAGTTTTGATTTTGTTGAAAGTATGCTGTCGAGCTTAGCCTTTATCTGTATGAACGACGCTACGTTTATAGGAGTTGAGCTCGTTCCCACCGCAGTTCCCACAGTTATCTTCATTATAGCGTCTATTGTGTCGCTGAGCAAGCCCTTCAGGGTGTCTCCGAGAACCATAGCCTCGTTTCCGTCGTTCAGCACAATGGAATCCTTCTTCATCTCAACGGATGCACCCTCTGTCTCAAGCCTGAACTTTTCGGGGTTCACGATCGCCTTTATCTCCTTGCCGTTCGCATCACCCGAACGGAACAGTATGGAGTCCCCGTTCCCTACCTCGAACGACTTTCCGAGAATAAGGGGGTTCATCCCCTCGTCGTCGAACATGACCCACACAACATCGTCCTTGACAAGGGGTATTGCGTTCAACGACGGAACAGGATAGGTTGAATTTGAAATACCGTATGTGTCAAGTGTCACAAGACACAGACTGTTGTCAACCGAATTGCTCGTTACCTTAGCCTTTCCTATAAACATCTTTCGTCAGTTTTTATGAAATATACGAATTACTGCGTTACATCGGTGAAACAAGCTCCAATGTCTGTGTGTTCGTGTCCTCAGTTGACATAGTGGTAGTCCTCGCCCTCACAACCATAGGTGTGTCGTTGTCCGTGAGCGTTACGCTCTGTCCGAGTCCGAAACCCCCGGCGTACTGCAGGGACACGTTGACTTGGTTCGTCGTGTAGTAGTATTCGTAGTATTGGTTGGAGTACGCTTGGTTGAGTATGTTCGTCGCATCCCTCGTAGCCAAGTAGCACGAAACCTGTGCGTACAATGAACCCTTCCTCACCGTGTAGTTCTCAACCTCAGTTCCGTCGGGGAAGAACTTCACGAACTGGAAGTCACCCGGTATCTGAGTCCACCACTCCGTTGAATATCTCGTCCTCGTTGTGACAGCCTGTATAATCGCGGGCTTCATCTTCTCTATAGAATACTTGTAGTCAACGCACTGGAAGTTGTTGTAGAGGTTCACGTAGAAATGCGGGGCACCACCGCCCTCCACGGATGCGAACCTCGTCAGCTGGGTCAGTGTCTTCCTCAGAGAAGTCTTGGGCAAATCCCAATAAGTGCTGAGTGTCTTGGGACCGTCGTACTTGAATCCGAGACTCGTCGCAAGTTTCTCAACAGTTGAGAACCCCGTGAACCCTGAGAATATCTTCTGGTACAGGTTGAAGAACGGCTTTGGGTACATATACGTCACGAACATATTGTCGTTGAAGTCCGACATGAACACCACGAAACTTATCCTCCCTCCCTCTATCTTAGGAACCGTGAACTCCGTTCCGAACAACGGATTGGGAGTGGTTATCCTCAACATTGCGGAGAAATAGTCAAGCGACTCTATAACCTGTATGGAGTTCACTTGTACCGGTCTCTTCTGTGCCACGCTGTATATTTCCATCCTACCTCAACCAATGCTGTTCCACAATATCGGGACTCAAGTATGATAGGTTAGCCACGGGGAGGTAGTCCCAGTCAACCCTGTGGTTCAGTTCTGTCAGTATCATGCGGTGGTCGTCGTCATCCGTGTTGTAGCACGCGAGGCACACATCACGGAGGTTCTGACCCTCTATTGTCTCAATCGTCTGCGTTCCGAATTTAGCCGCTATTTCAAGTACACTCTTCATTTTTACTATTGATTAGTTAAATCAAAATCAACCCGCCTTCATCCTCAGAATTATCAAGCGAGTCCGCCCCTTCCATATCTCCTGAGTTTGTGGTCACTGCAGGTGCAACTATGTCGGAATTGTTGTTGGCAGCACCAACTCCATGCGAGTAACCAAATACATTCTCCGCGTTGTTGGCTGAAGGAAGTCTCCAAGTATCGCTGTCCTCGCTTATGTCAGCTATGGTCTCATCGTAGATTCCTCCACCTTGTCTATTTTGTTGGTGCAACGGGTCGTGTTTCATTAGCAATCCGTCGAACATATTTAGCGTTGGCATCCTCCTTGTCGTGAACTCCAGTCTTATCCCTATCTTTGACGGAACACCACCTTCATAGAACCCTGAAGGTATCTCCACCCCCACACCTGAAAGTACAACGTCGTCGAACCTCTTGCTACCATACAAAACTGTCAGACCCTTCTGCTTGGTGTCCGCGAGTTTTTGGTAAGGGAACGGAGGTCGTAGGTAGTATATGTCACCTACAAATGTGTCAAGTGCACCCTTGCCTTGCTCAAGTATCCAATTAACCCCTTTCCCCACATACTTCAATAGTTGGATTAGGCTGTTGTCGCTTCCGTGCTCTGTGTCAGTAATCTCCGCAGACACAATTCCGAGAGTCCACCAATAGACATCACCGGCATCCTTGCCATCTTCTCCTCTTGTGCCTTCAAGTTGCTCCCTGCTGTAGTTGGAAGGATTTGCCATATATGAACGGAGGTCGGCTTCAGTAACCTCGCTTATGTTCTTCTTACCCATCGTGCTGAGCATTTCAGCCTGTCCTTCTTTTGAATTCATATTCTGCACAAAACTGTTGCCGGCAGTTTTTTTCGCAAGTGTATCTACATATATCTTGGCATTGAACACTTGCTTTCCATCAACCTCTTCGTATGCCGCCTTCAACGCTGTCTCACCAGCCTTTGTTCCATCAGCGTACTTGTCGAATGAAGTTCCGAACTTCGCATTGCGGTAAGGCAACACAAGTGACATAAGTCGTAAAAGAGGGTAGTTGTAGCAGTAGTTCACGATTCCCATTGATGAAATCCCATTATCCTCAATGTAGTCCGCATTGCGTTCCTTCCACTCCTCCAAGTCAAGGTAGCAGTTGATTGGTATTTTGAAGTTCTTGATTCCTGTGTATGTCTGCATCAACGGAATGTCAAGAACAGGCATGAAGTTTCCGACTGTCGAAAGTAAGTTTATGACTCCCATTCCAAACGACCCCGGACTGAAATCAACAAGTTGTGAACCGTTGGCAAAGTCATTGAAGTCAAGGTGGAAGCCGTCACCCATATTCGTGTAGGCCTCGAACACCTTCTCAAAGCTCCCGTCACCCTTGAACTCGGGGTCTATCCCCGGTGCCCTGTGCTCATTGTAGAAATCAACGTATTCGCCACCGAACTGCTTTTCCAGAAGTCCTGTCACCTGCTCGGAAAGACTGCTCTCCTTCGTCGAAGAATTTTTCTGTGAATTTTTCGCCTGAGTGTTGGAGCTGCTCGGGATTTTAGCGTAAACCCTGACCTTGTTCGATTCCTTTAATGCCTTAATGTCTATCATCGGAGATTACTTACATTGTTGTTACAAATATACAAAAAATCTTCACACAGTTCCAATCTTTGGATATATTTCGTTCTTGTACTCAGGTGTGAACGATGTCAGCGAGAAATGTCTGTAAACGGGTATCTTCGCATACACATCTGGGAATCCCTTCACGAGGCACTGCCGTATGTAGTCAAGCGGAAGGACTACGGAGTTCTCCTTCCTCACCATTGCGTATATGAGGAGTGCCATGAAGTCCAAGTCCTTGAACACTATGACCATATTCCTCCTCAATGTAGTGAACATCTCTATCATCTGCAAGTACCCCTCCGTGTTGTTCTCAGTGCTTGGTGCATACTGGTGGAGCATATTGTCTATCGTCTGCCCGTCGTATCTCTTGATTATCTTCGCCATCGCCACTATTCCGTAGTACGGGTCGCTGAAACTAAGCCACTCCGACTTCACCCCGTCCTTGTCGGTTGTGAAGTGTGTGCCGGAAACACCCTCAAAGGTCGCCTGCCTTGGTTTCCTTATGTTTCCGAGGTTCCAATACTTCACACCGTGCTGTGAACCCCTCTCCGAGAACCAAGCGGTGCTGTATGCAGGTAGGTCGCTTGTCTGTACCATCTTACCACCAGACCTCGGCTGGCTCTGCCCCTTCGCCACACTGACCCCTGTCGGATTCCTCGTCCCTGACATTATGGATGCCTCAATTTCCCCCTTTGTCGAAACAGTCGCAGTCGGTGTTGAATAGATTGGTGCGCTTTCCTTATACTCCCCTCCACCGAGCTCGTAGAAGAACTTCTTCGGGTCCTGCCTTTTCCCGTCTATGTAGTACGTGAAGTGGACGTGCGAACCAGTTGAGCGACCGGTGTTTCCAACCTCTCCTATAGGAACTCCCTTTGAGACTTCCCCATCCTTCGCCTTGAATCCCTTCAAGTGCGACATTCCTATAGTCACGTTCTTTCCGTTGAAATTCCCTGACAGAAGTATCTCGTTACCACCGCCTTCGGTTGTCCGTGTCTTCAGAGTTCCGCTGAATGGAGCGTATATGGTCGTCCCCTCCTTCATGGGGATGTCTATTCCCCAGTGACCCTTCTTGTGGAGCTTGTCGAACACGGCGTAGTCAGTCGAAATCCTCAGTTTTCCGGTCCCCCTCGTCTCATCCGAAACCCATCCGACCCCCTTGACATCGAACATACTTTCAACACCCGTGCGGAACTCCTTGGTGGCTGAAGTTATCTTCACGTTCTCAAGCGTTCCATCGTCGTTCATGTGGAATCCGAGCGAAAACTGCGAAAGCGATTCCGGCAGATAGGTTGTGAGTGCTTCCGAGAACTTTCCGAAGAGAACCTTTATCCCGTAGATTCCGACACACACAACCGTTGTGAAGAAAATGATTGCGAGCCAACTGTTCTCCTCCTCGTACCTTTCCTCTATCTCATCAAGCCGTTCCTCGTACTCGTCGTCTATCTCGCCGCGTATGGACTCCTCGTTCTCTATCGCTTGGTGCATGAGGTGGTCAACGAGTATCTTCTTCGTGTCGTCGTTGAAGTCGAACCCGAACTCCTCCTCAAGAAGGTCTATGTAGTCGTATAGCTCCTTAGCACCTTCCCCCTCGAACTGAGACATGGTGTCGGCACGGAGCTCCTCAAGCTCCTCTTGGTGCTCCTTGCGCAACCTCCTGAGCTCATCACGCTTCTGTGCCTCCTTGCGTGCGGAGTTCACATATTTCGCACCCTTGTACACATATTTGACGAGAGGATATATCATGTTCCACCTATATGTTAAAGGGAGGTATTTCCCAATTTTATATTAGCCTGAGGAGAAGGTTGCACATTATTGTTGATGGTAATATTAGTGAACGCTCCACCTTGTGTTGGAATGTTTCCCAATGAATGTGAAGTGCTGTATTGTCCGTACTGCTCTTCTCTTTGCAATTGTGCCAAAGCTCCAGCCTTCTCAGCTTCGGACATTGAGGAACCCATTATCTCATCATATGATTTGGAGTATTCTGAACGATTGTCGGGCTGACCTTCCGCAGGGGCACTCGCTTGATCTTCCGCTCTCCTCTCGGATGCTACCTCAAGGGTTGCCGCCACGTTTGCGTTCTTTATCGTTTCTTGCTTACTTTTTGTTTCATCTATGAAGTTTTTGAACGCTTCTTGGATGTTAGTGTACAAAGCCGGCATATTAGCTCTATTTTGAATCTGAACACCGTACTTTTGAAAGTAGTTCATTCCTTCTATAGCATCCTCAGTTGAAAAAGCCATTTCCATTGAGTCGAACGGCACTAATGATAGATAACCAGCAAACTCTGACCCAGAGATACGTCCGTTTATCCAAGCCCTGTACAACTCTCCGAAAGCAACCCTAAAATCTTTTATATTATCCAATGAATCCGAAAGGTCTTCAAGGTCAAGTGCATCTGAAAACTTTTCAAGTCTTCCTTGTGAGTTCAATCCACGGACATAATCCCCTGTCCTCCCTGAAGTGACTGTCGCGAATTGGAATATGTCAACCCAGTCCAACTTTGACTTATTAGTACCCTTTTGCCACATTGCCAAGTCAGAATTCGGATTCGCTTTCACATACTCGTCCTGCTGTTCTTTGCTCATACTTGCGTAGTATGCGGCGGTTGCCAGTTGGGTAAGGTAGGATAGGGTATCGTAAAGTTCAGGGAAATTCTCCTTGAACCACTCCTTCCCAAGATCGAACTTGTTCTCTATCCACGGATATATCGTGTTATCCCATAGTGAAGTGAACGCACTTCCTATAGCGCTTGTCAAGGTGTCCATGAACCCTCCCTCCTTGTTAAGGTTGTCCCAGAATCCCTTCAGTTTGTCGCCTATGAAGTCGAATATATCAGGACTCTTGGAGATTATCTCCCTCAGCATCCCAGCTATCATTCCGACCTTTATTATCTTGCTTATGAGGCTCTCGTCGTCAGTCTTGTTCTTCTTCTCCCTGTCGTCGGTCTTCTGGTTCGACGGCTCCTTGTGACCCTCAGTCCACATACGAAGCCTATTACCGAACACCGCTTGGTCTTCAAACGCACGCCTTCCCACCTCCGTTGACTTCTTTGTCGGGTTCTTGTCTGTCCTCCTGTTTATGTCAGCAGTTGACTGTGTCCTTCCCTCACGCTCGTCACCCTCCGCTTCCTCAATACCCATCACCCTCGCAGTCCTCTCACGGAAATCCTTTATCTTGTCAGCGTCAAGCCCGAACCTCTCGTCAAGGTATCTGTACAGCTGCGGGAAAAACTTCTCCTCAAGTTTGAGCCCATCGACTATCTTCTTAACATCCGAATCGGTGATGCCGCCCTTCCCTCCGGACTTCGACAAATCCGTCTGGGAGTCCACGAGCATCCCGAACATATCGTACAGTGACTTCTGTATGTCGTCAAGGGATTTTGAAAGCGACGTGAAGTCGTTCGTTATCTCAGACACGACTATGTCCATCCTGTCCTCAAGGGTCATCTCCGTGAACTCAACCATATCACCGACATCCTCAAGGGTGTACTTCTCCCCGAAGCGTTTAGCCATTATCTCGTCCATTGATGACTGGAACGTTCCCTCTGTCAAAAAATTCTCGTCCATTAACCTTGTGATTCAAACATAATAATATACAAATAGCGTGGTTTCACCTCAGGTTGAGGTAGTTCGGAACGGGGAAGTCTATGGGTATCGCACCGGGCACTCCGTCAACCGTAAAATCCCCATACATTTTAAAAAACTCCGTCTCGCTCCTCGGCATTCCGAGAACCTCGTTGTACGAGTATATCAGCTCCCCGTAGTTCTTTCCGAGCAGGCTCATTAGCAAGTGCCGTTCCTTTGCCGATAATTTGTCCTCTGTGCCGTTTTTGTACTCCGCATCGGTGATTGACACGACGCTCACCTTATCTCCGTGCACGCACAGGAAAACAGGTTCGGTTGACTCCGTGTTGAGATAGACTGCAACATCTCCTTTTGGTGACTTGCAGATTTCCTTCAAGTTATTGTCCATTTTATTTGAATTTTCTTTACAAAAGTAAAAGTTTTTTTTTGTAAATTTGCAAATAAATAACTATAGAAATTGATTACACAGGTGGAGACGATGTAAGACTTGCTTGCAAGCAATTGTCCGTGAAGCCTGAAGCCCACAAATCTTTAGTTTGTGGGTAGTTCACTTTCTGATTTAAGTAATAGCAAATGTTCTGAAACAGTCATGTTGAGGAAGTCGCTGTAGGATATTCCCATCCTCATAACGCTCCTGTACCTGTTCATTATGTCCTCCGAACCGAAGTTGCAGAGGCTCGCAGGAAAGTCAAGGTCTATCTTGAAAGTCTTTCCGCAGTATGGGCACGTGACTTCGACCTTCCTCTCAAGTCCGTGGAAACAAACGTACTTCCAAGAGAACACAGCCATCCATCCCTTCAAGTCAAGGAGCTCGTCGGAACTCCTCTCAAGCGCACGCACGGAACTGAAGTCAAGTCCGTCGCTGACAACGCTCCTGAGTGAAAGGACACTCTCGTACAGGCTGTCGTTGAATTCGTCGCACTCCTCAAGCACGAACCTGTACGCGAAGTATTCGTCCTCCACAGTCGGCACTCTCAACGTCACCTTTCCGTCCATAACGCTCTGTGTAGGTGAACCCTTCAATAGGTGAACCTCCCTCTGCGACAAGTCGTATGGAACCTTTGTCACCTTGCCGCAGTGCTTGTACGGAAACTGCAAGTCGCCCGGGCATATTGATGTGAGACCTATCTGGTAGAGGTAGTCCCTGTCGCAGATTGAAAGTGTCTTCACGTCAGCGTCTATGAACAACTGCACGAACTCGGACTTCAATATAGGGTCGAACTGGTCAACGTCAACCAGTTTGAGCAAATCCTTGTATTTCGGCTGCGTGGCATCAACCGTCTTGAACCCAAGCAACCCGTTTGAAGGCAATCTTACGAGCATTATTTTATGAAATTATTGTTTTCGTCATCAAATGATATATACGAATAATTGAAACTGAATTGGAGGACAATCGTCTCATTCGTGACGAAGTTTCCACTCTGATCGGCTGGACTAAAGAACTTGACGTTTCTGTACCGTACAAGTGTACTGTCCCCGTATTTCAGTTTTATTGACCTTACCGGTGTTGAAATTGCGAGCATATTCCCGAAATGTTGGTCGCTCGGATTGTTTCTTGTGTAGTGACTATACGTATCTGAGGCGACATTAACGTACTGGTCCTGCACCAATTCATTGAAAGTCTTGCAGAACGTGTCGTACATCTTCCTGTTGTCCTCATAGTAGTTCTTCGTGAGGTACACGTCGAACCTCCCCGGCTGGTATGAGGGTCCGGTTGGATAGAAGCAACCCGGTCTTCCGGAGTCCTGTGAGAACTGCAACCCTTGAAAATGGGATATGAACGATTTTACGAATTGGGGATTTGTCTCCCTGTCTATGGTGAGTGCCGTCTTGTTCTTCCCATCCTGAATCTCTATCACAAGGTCACTTCCAATGACAAGGACATCGTCACGCAGTTGGTTGAGTATGTCAACCATTTTCTGCTGACCGCTGTTAAGGTAGTCCGTATATGAACCACGTGGCACTCTTGCGTGGGATGCACCATCAACATCGCTTATACTGCTCAAGTCTATCTTCGCCATCTCGTATTACGTTAGTTTAGTTCTTTTGTGAACAAGGGACCGTTCCACATTGAAACCTTGCTCGTACCTTTTCCTACTTCAAGAGGATTGCCGTCTGAGGCACCCTTCACCTTCTTCGTCAGATTGTGTCCTATAACAGGTGATTTCACCAAAGGTGACACCATTGTGTATTGGAACGTGAGGTTCCAGTTCATCACGGAATCCCTCCCCGCCGAGTTGAACCCGTCAGGCTTGTAGTCAAGGAGTGTGCAACCCTTCAGTGTCTTCCATTCTGTAGGAAGTGGAAGCGCATCGGAAAGCAACGCTGAACCAATAAACTCCGTGATTGCCTGCAATGTGTCGCTTACACCCTCAAGTCCTTCAACAAGACTATCCAAGGCATCACCAAGTATGTTAGGGGGTGTCCCCATGAAAGGACACACGAATATGTTGAATGTCGAAAGGTTGTTTCCCTTCCTGTACCCGTAGTTCGCCTGCTGCGCGAGGAGTTCGTCTATCTCGAACTCTATCTCTGAGAACGAACCCTCCGGTATCGTTATAGTGAACGTGTTGTCAGTCTTGCCACGCAAAGGTATCGTGTAGTCGTTTCCGAACACGGATACCTTTGTGCGGTTCAACTGCGTCTTTGGATAGTCTGCACGTGAGGCGAGCAGCACAGTGTGGAAAATCTTCGGCACTATGATTAGATACCCCTTCTGTGTCTTCGGGGCGAATACTGTCGAAACTGCTGTCGCCTTTATACTCATATACTATTTCTTGTTGAAAATGTCTATCATCGCATTGACTGCTTTTGGAAACCGCTCTTGCCCTCAATTTCAACTTGCTTGGGGTCTTTCTTGTTTCCTCCGAAATGACCCGGAACCATAGGGATGTCCTCCATGTGTGTCGCACCGTCGTCTGTTACCTCAAGACCCATCCCGTCCGTTCCGTCCTCTATGTCCTTGAAGCAGATTAACGATGCGCAGACGTTCTTTCCAACCATAGTGTAACCTCCGTCCTTCTCGAACCTGAACAGGTACATATTTGGGTCTTCAATGTCAGTCCACATCCAAGTGTAGCAGCATTCACCCTCCTCGGACTTGTCCCTCGTGTGCACGTTGCCCTTTCCTACGAACGGTAGCTCGATAGCCTCACCGTTGCTCCTGTCTATGAGCGTGATTCCTTCGTCCCAGTATTGGATTCTCAGATTGTCCACCATATAGATTAGCTCCTCCTTCAACGGCATCCTGTAACCGTATGGTATCTCCCCGAAAGCAGTATGGTAGCTTATATGACCCTTTGAGAAGAAAGTCTTAACCATCACCTTGTGACCATCCTCAGAAACCGGAAGAATCCTTCCGTCGTTTATTCCGTCCGTCTCGTGTAAATCGACCATAGTTCCTTGCATTTGTGTAGTAAATATACAAAATCGGTCACTTCAAGTTAGTGATGTCAACTACGTTCCTGCCGTACTTCTCAGACACGTGGCTCATCAGCCTTTGCTTCAAGTCTCCAACAAATCCCACAAGGTCGCACCTGCGAACCTCAAGCCTCCTCATCTTCTTGAACGCCCCTAACCTTGGGATTATGGGTCTGTAAACGTAGCAGACCAGTTTGCAGTCCTTTATCTCGAACCTCACCAAAATATTTTCTCCTACCTGCACCATAGCAACAGATTTTTCATTTTGTCAATAGCAACGGCATCAGTTCCCTTGTAGTCTTCTGGTATGTTGTGCTCAGCCCCAGAAGTCGCCTCCATCTGCTTCGCCTTTCCGCTCACCATCATAAGTTTGTACAGGTCGATGTTGCTTGAACGGAATATGTAGCAGTGCAGGTCGTCTGGGAACAGTGTGTTCTTCCTCGTAATCCTTCCGTTGAACTGCACGAACGTGTGCGGAACTGTCGGTATCTGGAAGAACACGGTGTTGTTTATGAAGTAGTAGGATGCCGACTCCGCTGATGCCTTCGTGCAGAGGACGACGTGGGGAATCCGTGCAACCTTCTCCTCTGACAGGTCATCGTCTGTCAGCGTGTGCTTTCCTGAGGATTCGAGCAGCTTGCACTTCAACCCCTCCTTGTTTATGCGTGACTTCACTGACTCAAGTGATGCGTAGTAGTCGAAGTACACGAGGACGCTCTGCCCCTCCTGAATGATTTCCTTCAGAAGGCCTATGAGGGCATCTATCTTTGAAGACCTCTCGGAGAATATCGTTCCGTCTTGGTTCAGCGTTCCGTCAGCGGCTGACTGCAAGTAAAGGAAACGTGAGGAATACTTGTCAACACTCTTTATGCGTGAAACAGAAGAATCCGACTTCGTTTCTGAAGACAGAACGTTGCTCAGCCAAGTCTCGTCGTCGTCATCGGGGTTCAACGAAATCCCGTGCGCGAGTTTCTCGTACAGTGCGGACTCGTCACGGCTCAGTGTGTAGTCAACGTAGTGGAAGTTGAGGCTCGCGAAACTCTCACCGACAATCACTACAGGGCTTATCGCAGCCTTGAACGACTCGTAGTCAAGGAGACCCACTATTACCTTGACGGTCTTCGGTTGTTTCCTCACACGGTCGTAGCCCACAACACGGTCAACCAGTTTGCAGTATCTCGCACGGAACTCCCAGAACGAACCAAGCATACCCGGCTTTATGAAGTCAAGTATGTGGAAGGTGTCCTCAAGGTTCTTGGACAAGGGTGTCCCCGTTATCCCCCACACCCTTGCGGGGCTCTTGCATATCACGTTCATATAGAAGTTCTTGCTGAGCGCAGAATCCGGATTCCTCAAAGCGTGAACCTCGTCTATCACGACTATAGGGTGGAGTTTCATGAGCGCGTTCATAATGTGCTGCATCTTGTCGTCCTTAACACTCGTGTGCTTTGCGTACACGACATCGTAGTTTTCCATATAGGAAAAGCAGTCACTGATAACAGCACCCTCATTGGCGAACAGTTCGTCAAGCGACACCGCACGCAGTTTCGTGAACTTCTTAATGTCCTTCTCCCACACCTTCTTGTCGTATGCCGACTTCGGCGTGAACACGAGCATCTTCCGTGATGACACCTCGTTCAGTATGCAGAACGCCGAAAGCACTGATAAAGTCTTTCCTGACCCAACCTTGTCGCATAGAAGGGCACGCTCACGAAGGAAAAGTCCGTTCGCGTTGTTACGCTGGTTGGGGAAGAGTGAGTCCTTGACCCCCTCCTTCAGATATTTGTATGTGAAACCCATATCCTTTACTCTTTTTCCTTGAAGTAACCAAGATGTACGAGATAACCGACAATCTCGTCGCTGTCCGCTATCTTTCTTCTGATAACCTCGTTGATTATTGTGTCGTCCGACAAGTCCTCAAGGATTTCATCGCTGTCGGTCAGTTTCCTTCTTATTACCTCACTAACCACAACATCGTCGTATGCGTCAATTACAATACCTATCTCGTATTTTCCTTCCCCATACTTCTGAAGTTTCCAAGAACCTCCGAGGTAGTATCTGTCGTTGTACATCTCGAAGTTCTTCTTCAGAAATCCGTCTGTGAGCGGAATAGGTAGGAGCTCGCTTATATGGATATTGGTTTCACCAAAATATCCGACGAATCCTTCTGTCTCTTTATTCACAAATTCACTGAAATCGTCTGTCTCGAATATCCGTAATGGATTTCCTCGATATAGCACAAAATCGTTTGTCATCAATTCTTTTGTTTCCATATCTATTTCCCCTCCATTTCTTTTTTCAGTTGCTCACAAAGTTCCTCGTAGATTTTAACAGCATGATTCCCGTCGTTATCAATAAGGGAATTTATCAACTTTGAACCTTGCGGAGTTTCAAGTCTTATTTCAAATTCATCGTATTTCACGCAATTCAGCACAACAAAGTATGAACGTTTTACCTCTGTTTTCTTTGTAGGAAACTCAAGTTTTGCGGCTTTTGTCAACAATGATTCATTCAAACTTGCTAACTCCTCATATAGCATATCGCTTGTCTTTCCGTCAAAATCAACATGCGTATGTTCATCAAGGGGATAACCGTCTCGGATTAAAGCCTCAAATGTCGCAAGCCACTCGGCTGCCAACGCCTTCAATGCGGTAATCTTGCATTCCCTCCGTGTGAGGTGTTTTTCTATAAATCTATTAGTTCCCATAACCTATACCTCCTCGTTCATCATTTTTAGATTGGACTGCGTGATTTCTGCTATTTTTGACATGCACTTGTGATATTCTTCAAATGCTTTCTGATAATCATCCTGCACCTTCTTTGAATACTCTGCCACTCTATCCTCAATGAGCCGTTTTGACTCCTCAGAATCCAAGTCGAATAGAAGTGTCTTGTCAAAGCAATCCCATACTTTTCCGTCCTTGGAACTAAAATCAAGGGTTCCCCCAAGAAAATTACAATTGGAGTAAACTTCGATACGCCCTCCTTTCGCACTTTTCACCTTTGCTTTGTGGAGTTTCCCTTGTCTGTCGAGAACCCACACCTTGTTGAATAATTTCTCTGGAATTTCCATAATTTCCTCCAATTTTTTTGAATACATAAATTTAATTAACTTGCAATTGCCATTCTTTATATGCAGAACCGCACAGACCGTTATTTTGTTTCAAAATCACAGGTTCATATTCTTTACTGTCATTGTCGTACATTTCTGTTAGTCGTTCAACAACGTTCCAAAAATCGTCATAATCTTTTGCTCGATAGTATGCCTCTGTTCTATCTGGCGCATTTCCGTGAGTGAGAATTAAACGATTTTCACCACAAGAGCGTCTATCTTTTATCTTTACCCATAGATACCAACTTGAGTATGGATTCTCATTAAGTTCTTCAAGACTACGCATTCCATACGCAGTTACAAATGTAAACAGATGTCTATGCGAGTCAATTGACGCATAAGCCTCTTTGTTTAGCAATAATGCTTTGTCCTTACTGCACCATAACGGATATGGCACCTTTACAGAAATAGTAATGCCTTCTTGTTCATAACCTCGTGAAACAACTCCTAACTGTTGACACGCCATTGCAATTGTGAAACTTAATGGTTCTTTAGTGAAAAGTTCTTTTATTTTAACCGGTATCTTATCAACTGTTTCCATAACTCTTGAATTTTATAATGAACACATTTATTTAAATATCTTCGGCAAATCTACAACATTATTTTAATAATGTCAAGAGTTTTTGAAAAAAAATTAGAATAATATTAAGTCTGTATCTTTCAATTCGCTTACGCTCTTCCTTGACAGTTCCTCAAGGATTGTCTCCACCAACTTCTTCGGCATCCTTCCGAGTCTTTTCCTCACCTCTCCGACAGTCACGTGGCTCTTCCTTTCATACTCAAGTTCGCTCTCAAGCCTCCATATCTCAGCCCTCAGCTCCGAAACCTCGTTCCTCAACTGAAACTCAATATCTGAAAATCCGCTCATGGCACTAATTGTCTGAAGGCATTGAATCGTCGGAAGGTATTATCCTATCCATAGCATCCTCGAATGCGAGTTGCTCGGGGTCGAACTCGTTAACAAGGACGAAACTCTCACTGATGCTGTCGTAGTAAACATTGTCAACCTTTGAGGTGTCAATTGTCATGTCGGAAAAACTATCGGTATTCACGACAACCTCCAAGTTTCCGTATTCCTTCTTGTAGGAACGTAGTTTGTCTATAAGTTCTGAAATAAGCATGTCCTAAGTATTTTCCGTATTATACGAAGTTTCTCAAAAAATTTTACGGCAACCTGTAATCCGACACATTCTCGTCAGCATCCTGAATGTACAAGTACATATCCGGTGAGTCAACCACGAACTTTATCCTGTTCATTGTAAGGTCGTGCCACTCCTCGCCGTCGAACGAGTATCTCCTCGGATCTCCGTCGTACACGACATCGGCAATCAAAGACCTGCCTACCATCCCCTGCAGGGTTTCAACAGGGTTCAAGTCCTCGTCATACAAAAACACGTCAAGGAGCTTCAAGTCAACCGGAACTGTGAACGCCTCGTCACGGGTTGGATACATAAGCACTGTTATCACGTTGTCAACCTTCTCGTTGAGTGGCTTCACCTTGCTGACCGAATACTGCAAGTCCTTGTAGATGATGAAGTCCCCCATCTTCGGCTTGCGTTTAAGTCCGGTGAGGGTCATTGTCACAACGTATGGAACTCTGGTGTCCTCGTTGTCAACAAGTATGTCGTCGGGGAAGAGTTGCTGTATATATTCGGCATCCTTGTCCGTGCGGACTATCGCGAGCTTGTTTACCCTTGACTCCTCGTGTGAGGTCGTGTCGTGGTATATGTCAACCTCCACGTGGTTGAACACAATGGTAATCTCGTATGACAACGGATGCCTTGAAATCTGAATGTCAAGCAACCCCGATGTCATTCGGTTGATTTGGTTAACGTTAAGCCTTGTCGGTTCGTTCTGCATGGTACTTCTCCTTTTCCTCCTCTATCCGTTCGGAATTGCTCTTGTTCTCCTTCTTCAACGACTTCCCCTCGTTGTAGTAGTTTGCGAGGGACTTCCCTATCTTTGTGGAAACCCTGTTCTGACGGTAGGACGCAACAGCATCGGTCTTCCTTGCCGAAAATAGCCCCTTCAGGTTCATGATTCTACTTCAGTATGTAAAGTTCAGTACCTAAGCCCTCAAGAGTCGAAAGAACGGGTGATTCCAAATGCTTCTTCAGCGCATCGTAGATAGCGTCATACGTTTCGGAAACCGCATACTTGATGGTCTCCTTGACTTTTTCCCTTGTCGTGTACCCGGCGAGTTTCCCGAAGACATCCGAACCCATAGCCTCGTCAACCAAGGATTCAAGCTGACCCTCGTTGTACTCAAGTTCTATGCCTGTGTAACTGGCAACGAGTTTGAACGCATCTGTCGCGTCAACCTCGAATGTAACCTCGTCGGTCGGAAACTCCTCGGTGTCGGGAACATCATCGCAGTACACCGTGCACTCCAACGCCTTAATGTTTCTTGTGAATTCATCAGACACTGTCTTATTTATGAATTCCTCTATGTCTTCCAAAAAATCCATATCGTTATGATTTTAAAAAGTTACTGTATATAAATGAATTCCCTTCTTCAACTCCTCGAACTTCGTCTTGCAGTCTGACAGGAACTGGCTGAGTGATGTTGTGTCTATTGTCGCCGTGTCTGTGTTCACCTTCACGGTTGAAAGTGTCAGAAGCTCCTTTTCCGCCATCTTGGAAAGGACGAAGTAAAGCACATACCTCAGCACGTCACCCTGAAGTCTGTCCAAATCCTCGACGTGGAGTTTCCTCCTATATGTTATGATAGCGGGATAGAACCTGACGAAACACTCCCTCGTTCCCGGATTCCAGTTGAACTTGACATGCTTGTTACCTTGGAACCTGAAATCCAACTTAACGTTGCAGACAGTTATGGTGTCCTCAGGAAGGAACGTTGAAGTTCCATATGCCCGTGTGCTCTCCGTTATCATAACATCCGATGCGAGTGACTGCACGCACAGCTCTATCAGTCCGTCAAGTGAACTCACAGCCTTGTCGTACAACGTGTCCTCCCAGATTGAAAGATTCCGTGGGACAGGATATTCCAGAAACAAGTAATCAACAAAACTCATAGCAATAAAATTCGCTTTGTAAATATACAAAAAAGTCCGAAAGTTGCAAGACCATCGGACTTTTTTTTATAAATACCCTGTCATTTTAGGATTCGGATGTCACTTTAAAAACATTCTGCTGGTTGATAGGACCTGTTGTGTCACCGGTTCCATATTGTGTAATGTCAACTTCAAGTCGTTCGTCACTTGTCTTTTCAGACTCTGAGTTTTCAATTTCCTCAGGCTTGATGTCCTCCAACCAAGAGAACACGAACGTGAAATCCCACATCAATGGAGTAGTGATTCCGGTTGACTGCAAATTCTGGTCTCCGAATTTCTGCAACCAAGCACCATGCAACCTCTTTCCCATTATCTTTCTGTCTTCCAAATCACGTAGATAGATTTCGATTTTATTCCACTTCTTCGCAACCATCAAACCTGTTCTTTGATTCCAACCCGGCAACAGTTTCTCGAATTGTGAGTAAACAACCGCCCTGTCTGATTCAGGAACTTTTATGTTCCAAGTGTGTGGATTGGTTGGTGTGCTCGGATAATGGATTTCCTCACCTCCTACTGCCGTTATCTTTACGTCAGACACAGTTTCCTGCGGAAAACCTGTTGACTGAATCAATTGTGGCATCCATTCAGGCATTTCAGGTATCTCAACCCAATAGTTGTGGGTAGGCATCGGTGCGGATATTGCCGCTGCGAAATGATTTGCTTTAACACTCATAACTATTCCCTCCTTATTGTACTGTTACGTTAACGGAAGAGTCGGTAGCAGCAATCGTGATTGTGCAGTGCTCCGCCAACTTCTTGAACCAAATATCATAGTATAGGATGATTTCCTCTCCACCCCTCGTCTTCGCGTCGTCTGTCTCAATACGAACATCTGACTCCTCCTTGATGTTCGCAGGTGTCATTGAACGAAGAACATCCTTCAACGCGAACAGGAACTGCAACCTCGTGTTGTCGTCGGAAACGGTCTCAGTGTGGATTGCGTTCAGGACTATAGGATATGTCAGTTTCAATATCCAGTTTATTACCCTCGTCACGTTCAATTTGGCGAAGTATGAGTTCATCCTCTCGAAGTTGTTCTTGATTCCGAATATGTAGTTTCCGTTCGGTGTTGAATACACAGAGTTTATGTTGTGGTTCTTGTGCAGGTCTTGAACCGCGGAGAACGACAACGTTTCTGACAACGTGCCCGGATATGTGCCGTACAACCTCGCCGATGCAAGCTGGTTGATGTGGGAACTCTTCGCAACTGCGATAGTCCTTCCAGCAACACCGGCGGTGCAGTCAAGGTAGATAGGCATTCCGTAAACTGTCATCGCCTCCCTTCCTGCGAAGAACGTTGTGAACTTCGACGGATTCCAAGCAGCTGATGCGGCACCGACACACTTGATGTGGTCATAGTCGAATGCCACATCGGTAGGATAGCCCCATACAAATGTCGCGTCCTTCCTCAATTCCATCCGTGTCGAATAACCAAGGAACAGCTGAAGGACAGGATCGTCGTCAGCGGAAACAGTCACAGGTGTCTGTGATGTCGGATTAACATCGCACTTGAACGGAACAGGAGCGACAAACATGGTCGCAGCGGAAGTCTCAGGGTCTTCAATCAGTTCAAGGTATGTCCGCACATCCGGTTTGTCTGGACTGAACACCGAGAAGCTCTCACCTTCCGGAGTTGAAGCACCATCCTCGTAAATGTCACTGTAGGTCAGCAACGGATAGTACAACCCGTCAGATGCCGTCACGGAGTTCAGGTAGATTGAAACTGTCTGCGGCTCTTCCGAAGAAACTCCGTAGAAAGTGCTTGAATCCTTCTGTACACGTATATACCGCGACTGCGAGTTGATTATGTCTATAAGATAGAACGAAGCTCCGTCCGCTGTAGCCGATGGATTGAACGAGCCATAGAACCTTTCGAGCAATGTCAAATTGTCAGCGGAAGGAATGTACTCGTCGGTCTGGCTTGAACCAACCTTCCCCCTTCCGTAGCGTGAAACACCATACAGACTCAATATGCAAGGATTAAGGCTGTCCTCATGGTCGAACGTCACATCCAACCGGAAGTCCTTGAATGAATTGAAGTCGCCGGCATATGGGAAGAATCCCGGAAAACGCAAGGCAACCTGCATTATTGAATTAGTTGGCTTTGACGCACGGAACTGAGTTCCGTTGTAGGCATCACTATACCGGTTACCTTGGTAAACACCGCTCTCGCTCTGCGTGAATCTGCTTGTGTCCGCCGAAACGGATGATGAGTCACCGCACAAAGCCACGTTGAAGTATTTCCAATTTCCATTCAACCTGTAAGCCTCGACAAGACCGGCACCGCCCGCTGAGTTGTATGCCTTCTTAATCTGGACGTAGCTGTAGAACCTTGCCGAATCAAGCGGATTCCATCCATAAGGAAGTCCTTCGGGGTATTGCTTGAAAAAGTCACTCTGCGAATATGTACGCATCTGACCTATAGGTCCCCAGCAGTGGTCGAACACACACCCAATCACATCGCTTCCGGATGTGTCAGGATAGTTCGTATTGTCAACAAACTTGACATCTATTAATTCTGAAACTGCGCTCATGTTCTAATTTGTATTAGTTTATGCTAAATATACAAATTATTTGTAAAGTCTTTAACACTTTACTGGTTAGAACAACTAACCTCTATTGATTATCTTATTTACATAAGAATCTTCAAATACTTTTGTACTGTGAATACACAAAAAGCGGGGACACTTTTCAAAGTACCTCCGCTTTTAAAGTATAACAAATTACATTGTTATTATGATAGCTAAACAATGGAAGCACCGGCAAAAATTTTATAAAAACTTATTAGCGATTCATCCCAAAGGTCTTTAGCCTTTGGGATGAATCGCTCTAACCTTGATTATACGAACAAAAACAAAAAAAAAGCCAGACGGATTTTCCATCTGGCTTTGAATGTAGTCAAGTTTTTCAACTCTTATGCACCTTGTGCGAATTTGATTTTGAATACGCAGTTTGGCTTGTGGTACTTGTATGCCTCCATAGACACGAATGATGAGCGAATAGTCACGCCTAATGCAACCGCATCCGTGGGCGTAATCGGAACGAACGTGCCCATGTAGTATGCTGCATCGTACCATTCAGTACCACGGTAGGTCATGAAACCTTCGTCGAACGCCATCGTTGGGTCGTAGAACACCCTGATGTTTGTTGCGAAAGTACCGATTTCACGTGGACCTGAGAATGCGTTTTCTTGCGAAACAGGTTGATACCAGTTGTTAGGCAATGATTCCAAGAATGCCTTGAAGTTTGCGCCGACAACCAATCTGTTGCCTTCCATACGACCTGATGCCAATTCAATCAAGTTTCCGACTTGTTTAAGTTGCTGTGCAACTTGCGAAGCCTTAACGTCAAGGGAGTATGCCGATGACGAAGGAATGGTGATTGTTTGTTGTGCACCTGTTGCGTATGTGTACAAGTCGTCAAGGATGTAGCGAACTTGGAATTGGTACAACAAGTTGAGGATTCGTTTCGTGTTAGACTCACGAACGTCAGTTCCGAACTGAGATTTTTTGAGGAATTCAGAGAACAGAGTCCATTCCATAGCAAGTGCTCGTGGTATAACTTCCATCGGAAGTTTTTCGATGTCCTCTTTTACCTTTGGAATATTGTCAACGGTAGCGTAGTCAATGTTCCATACGTAGTTCATAACCACTTCGGTAACTGTTGAGGCAGAACCTTCCTCAGGGATGTTCAAAAGACCTGTCTCAATGTCAAGTGTCAAACCTGCGACCGGGGTGAACACACCACCAACCAAAGTTCCAAGAGGAATTGTAGTTCCTGTAGGAGCACCTGCGATGTATGACGAAACTTCGGAACCTTTTGCGATTTCGATTTTGATTTTCTGCAAGTAGCCTGCGTTGACGCTTACGTTCAATGGAGCGTATGTCGTCATAACACGTGACATGTGTGTTGCAGAATCGAAGTCGATTTGGTCTGCCGTAGCAACTTCACCGATTACCTCACCTGTAGGGTAGTTACCTTTGATAACACGTTGTCCAAGCGGATTCTCTACAACGTCTCCGAATTTTTGACCTGCCTTTGTCGTGCCTGCCAGCAATTTAGAGAAGAACAAGTAAGCCAAAGGCTTGTCCATGTCCTGAACGCAGATTAAGTCCTTCAATGGGAAGTCAGGATACCAAGCCGTTACAACTGGCCATACCTCCATCACATAGGGACCGTAGTTTGAACTGTGTGTTACTTGCTGACCGTTTTCAGAGTCCATAATCTTGCGGAAGTTGTTCAGGATACCAGCCTGCACACCTTTTTCCTCAAGCGAACGGAGATTTGAAGTAGGATCAGCCTCTGTCGCACCGTAGAAAGAGTCAGAGATGCGATTTTGACGAACCGCTGCGATGTTTTCCAACAAGCGGTCGTTCATTTGAGTGCGTAAATCTTTTACGTTTGCCATCTTACTAAAAATTTGAAGTTAATAAATCCTTTGCATTAGTCAAAGCGGTTATCGCTGATGACAGCTCCTTGATGAGCTTGCTACGGTCGTAGTGCTCGTCAGCGGAGTCACGCAACTGGTTCATTCCGGTAATCTCCGAGAAAAGGGGATTACGCATGAGCGAGTCAGTCACCTTGTCCATCTTCAAGTCCGCAAAATTAGGTGAGCGGACAATGTCCCAAGTAAGGAGAACGTACCCGTCCTCGTCAACGTACTGTGAAACCCCGTCCGTTCCGTAATTTCCCATGCCCCTCGTGGATACACCCGGTTTATGACCTACTTCTAATAGAGCCTTTAACTCGTTGCCTTTTTGACTGTTCAGAATACCGAACTCAGCATAGGGATTACCAGTCTTGGCATCACACCATGCCTTCAACACGATGTGACTTGCCCCGTCATAAGGCGTTTTTAAAAAAGCATCGTCATCCGAAGGATGCTCTATCATTCCAAGCATATCCCTGTTGTTAATGGCAGAGATAACGGAAGTCGAATCCAATACCTTCTTCCAGAAGCCCTTGCGGTAGCGGTAGCCGTTCTGTGAAACGACCTCCTCTGAGGACACCTGACCGACGATGCACGGAATCGTGACACCCGAATCAAGTTTCCTTGAATCGCAGACCCTCAGGATAGATGGCTGTATTGACTGTAACTTTAGCATAACTCTTAAAACTAATCGTTATGCTATATACAAATATCTAAAGCAAAAAGTTGAAAAAGTTTCAAATTGTAAGTAAATGTGGCTTATTTTTGAAAAATTGAAAGCCACAAGACATTTTTGGTCAAGTGGCTTCCGAATTATGTTATTTATGCTATTTAGGTCAAAAGTTGTATAGGCTCTTCTTGCGTATGTACACAGAATATCCAACGTGCTCCAAGCAGAAGTCAATTATCCTCTCGTCTCCGTGGAACACAGTGTCTAACCTCTTCTGTATGTTGTCGGATATTTCAGAGAACAAACTAAACGGGAATGTGAATTTGAAGTTCTTTCCGATTAGAGTGTAGTTGTCATCAGCTTCGTCAAGTTCCTCTATGAACGAAACACCGTCCTTTTTCACGTATGGATTTTTCAGAGAGTCGAACGGAAGGTTCTCGTCGCTCTTTTCCCAATACTCAACTTCACCATTTGACATATCGCAGAAACAGAAAGATGTCTTGTGGTACTTCCCCGCGAGGCTCTTCGCTTGGGTAAACGGTATGTTGAACACCATATAGGATGACTTCTTGTTCCCTGCGAAATGCCCTTCTACCGGGATGTACTTGTAGTATGTGGATTTAAGTTCGTTGAGTAGCGAACGATTCACCTTCTTGTTAAAAGACCCCTCTGAAGAAACGGAATCCGGGTTCTGCGCAGTTAGAATTGCAAAAGTCCTTATGTTCTTTGAATTTCCACGTAACGCCGATAAAGCCTCACGTCTTTCCCGTCTCTTTTGTGATATTGAGGCATCTGCAAGTTTTCTTAGATTCATTTTGTTAAATTTTTTGTTTCCGCAAATATAATCAATTACTCCGTGGTATGAGAAAAACTTCAATTATTTTTTCTCATACCACGCCTTGTACCTGTCGGCAATCATCGGAGCGTAGAACTTCCAAGCGTTCATGATTGCGTAAAGATGTTTACAAACGAACCCTTGCTCTTTAGGATTTCTCACTATGGGTCTCCTCGTCTCACGGACAAGTCCGTAACCACGCATCCAAGCCTTGTATGCGAAACCCCAATACAAAAAAGCGGGGCAATTTGAAACTATGACGTTGTTCGCAACGTAAGTATGTGGTTCGTCAAATAGACAGATGTCATAACCTTTGCCTTTGTAATCCGAGGGTTCAATGCTGCTGATTGCACGATGTACATATTGTGCATCTTTATCGGAAAGCGAACATAGGAACATTCCTTTCGCAATGTCTTCAACCCTCATCAGTTTATGTACAGCAAAAGTGTCGTCAACAGATACAAGCAATTTATGGTCTGTGGATACAGTCAACTGTTTGCCTTCTCCGACTATATGGATATTCACCCACTTACGTTTCTGCTCAGTCTCCAGCAATTCAGCAACCATGTGCCATTTCCCGTCACCACCAATTACATAGTCACCCTTATGCACGTTTTGTATCTCTTTGAATCCTTCTTTCGTGAAAATAAGGGTTCCTTCGGCAATACAATCACAATGAACCTTCAACTGACCGTCAAGAACCCTGTATTGGATGTCCCTGTCGTCCATGCGTGCAACCTCCTCGGGTGTGAGTTTCTTCTGGAGTTGGATTCTTTGTGTCCAGACTATCCCCGGTTGTGTCTGTGACTTCGTAAGAAACTGGAACTCATTGTCACGGTAATTTATGGACAACAAGTTTATGGAGTACCCCAAACGCAACGCACGCTCACGGATACGCAAAAAACTTCCCTGTGACATCAAAGCGTTATACCTCATCAGACTCCTCCGACACCTCTATTCCGACGAAGCTCTCACCGGTCGCCGCTGAATTCACTATTATCTTGATTGACTTGAACGTAGGCATTTCCTTCAAGGACTCAGTGAACATCTCGCTGTGAATCTTTATCTGTATGCAACGTATCGGTCCCTTCTCGCTCACGGAGTTCTGTATCTCATCAAGTGTGATTCCACCGAATGTCAGTGACACCTTCACTGGGTCGGGAATCCGTAGGAAGTCCCTTGCATCCAATATGTACTTGCGGTTGGATATTCTGAATCTTCCGGAATATGATATGAACGTTCCGTCCGAGAGAACAAAATACGGAATCTTCTTCGCTCCGTAGTAGAACGTCCCCTTTGATTCCACCGTCGAACAATAGTTGTTTCGGAACTCAGGGTCTGCTGGTTGCGAGGCATCGTAACCTGTTCCGTTATAAACTGTGTCGCCAAGCTCTATCCTCCTCGGTTCTATTCTCGGATACCATATGAGCATATTAGGATTTTCGTTGAGGTAGAACCTCAGGTCTGACATGAAATTCAGCATCTCTGCACTCTTCTCAACAACACAGTAAACAGTATAGTCAAGTTTTATCGGATAGAAAGTCCTCTTCTCCGACTTGTCATACACTACTACGGATTTCCCGAGAGAATCCTGAGTCAGTGTGCGTGACACATGAACGTATGGCATCGTCTTCACTTTTGAGAAAGAGTCTATGAACGTGTACTTCCCGTCTCCGAAAAACACTTGCTTTACCCTCAAAGGCGAGTGGTAAAAATATTCAACCAACTTTTTCTCGAACTCAAGCAGAAACATGCCTAAATAACATTAAAGTTAAAACACATCATCCTTGAAGATTGAATCGTAGTTGTCACGCTCGTATTCGTACAAATCAATGAGTGGTTGGAGCGACGGAGTGTCAAACCCATATTCGTTCGCAATATCTATCACCTCTTTTGTGAAATATTCGATGTCAGGACTGTCGTGGATTGATGCAATTTCCAACGACAAATCAAAGGTAACGACAACCGCCTCCTCAATAAATCGGACAAGCTCCTCTCGGTATGAATCTGAAGCCTTCAAATCCTCGGCAAACCCTTCAGGGCAGTCCTTTAACGGAATGGTGACTATCACTACGTTGCAAGGACTATGGAATATTTCCATAAACCAATCGTTCCTGTCGGGAAGCTCAACGTTGTCATCACCAACCTTGTCAATCCAATATTCGGCAAAATCCTTCTGTGCCTCGAATGCCGAATCTATTTTTTCAAGCAACTCTTCGTTTTCCATGTCTAAATATTAAATTTTATATAAACTTATACAATGCTAAGAAGTATTACTATGCCGGTGGAAAGAATTCAATGCCAGCCCCTCCTGCCTCTTCTGGTGTTTCAGTCGTAGGCTCCTCAACCTCTCCGAAATCTGGTCCACCCGTGTCCTCTCCGAAGTCGGGTCCGCCACCTCTGATACCTCCTCCTGTACCTCTAATTCCTCCACCTACCGGAGAAGACTCACCCGGCTCGAAATCCGTAGGTGTTTCCTCCTCATCAGGGAACTTCTTGTTTATCAGTTCCTCCATATCGTCAAAGAACGTTGTTAGGAAGTCGAAAGAAGACATACCACCGAGTAAATCCCTCAGACTTGTGAGTCTTGTCATGCATCCTTCCTTGGTCTCCTCGGCGAATATGTAGTCCGTAACAGAACCTGCGTAACGTGACGCAGTGTCAAGTGAAGCGAGCACATCATCATCCTCAGGTGTTGGAAGCATAGCCATTGAAAGAATTTCGTCATACTTTGAAAGTGTGAGGTTCTTCTTCAGATAGTTGTTCATTGTAGTAATCAGAAGTGTCCTCGTGTACTCGACCATACGATTGTAACGTATGTCGCCACGCAAGGTGGAAACAACGCTTCCCCCAAGGCTTTGACTAAAGTCCGCGTATGACTTCGGAAACCGCAATGACAGGTACAACTTGTTCAAGTCGTAGTCCAAGTCGGCGAGGTTGTTTATATCGGCACTCGGAATGTCCGTTGACAACTCAGGCTTTCCAAGTCCATTCCTGTGCGGAATGATAGGAATTGAATCGTCAAAGTCCAACGTGTTTCCCCCATAGTTGAGGCTCGTTGAGTTCGCATTGAGTGCGGAGGATATACTGTCAATGACCGCATCCTTCTGGTCTCCTTGTGAAACTCCGACATCGACTGAAGCGAACCTAACGATCTTGGCAAGTTGTTTACGATATGCAAGTATGGAATTCTCGGTTGCTGAAACGGCTTCCATCGCACCACTCGCATTCTTCAGCTGCACAGGAACCGGATTTATCTTGTAGCATGACTTCAAGCTGACATCACCGAACTTCAAGTTCTCGGAAACAAGTTCAAGCGACTGCTTTTCATAGTTAAGGAATATCAAGAAGTCTTCGGTGTTGACGACATGACCGTCAACGACAAGTGTCACCTCCATGTTTAGGTTCAAGTAAAACTCAACAGGTTGCAACACCGGAAGGAACACTATCCTCTCGTCATCAGTCTTGTGAGCCTTGTACACGGAATACCCTATAGTAAGAACATCGAAGCATGCCCACCTTATCACGGAGTTAAGTGCATTTACAATTTTCCGCACCTTTTCCGTCAGATCATCGGGCATCTCGGTATTCTGAACAAATACAGGACTGTTTCCGAAACAAATGTCGTCCCTCGTTATGTCAACGATGACTTGAACAAGCTCCGTAATCTTGGACTCTTCCGCGTTTGGGTCGCTGTTATTGACCCCATAGTTCTTCCGCACTGAAGTCCCCGGTGGAATCCGGAGCCAGTTCAGTATCATCAACCCTAAAGATTCTATAAACATACCCTATTAGTATTTTTTAAGAAGTCTTCTTTGCAACAATTCGTTAAAACCAACCTTAGTTCCCGGCATCTTTCCTTGTCTCCGTGCGAGTTCCGCTTGAAATCCACCGAAAGAACCTTTTGAACGTAATGTGCGTTGGTTCAGCAATGCAGTGAAAGAGTTCACTGTCTTTGGTTCTTGCTTCTTCACCTCTTCGGCAACCTCCTCCGCTTTCGCTTTCTCTTTTGCCGCCTTGATTTTTGCGTTGCGTACAGCCTCTCTCGCCTCCTCCGCGGCACGTTCGGCTGCGGCATCAAGTTTTGCACCCTCGTCCATAGTTTCAGTTTCAGAAACAGGTTGTTCAACAACTTCAGCGTTTTCCTGATTTTCCAAGTTTTCGGCAGTTGCTTCAACCACCGGCTCTTGTGCCTCGGAAGTTACTTGAACTTTCTTGGCTTGCGTTTTCTTTTTTGAGCTCATAATTTATAATTTTAATTAAAAATGTATTCAGTTATAATATACAAATAGGTCACAGTTAACTTTTGTATCCGAGTATTTTCAGCACCTTGTTTATTGGCACTCCACCGACGAGGTTCACCCTGTCCTGTGTCTCGTACAAGTCGCCTATTGTGGCGGACTGTTTCGCATACGTGTCTGAAAGGAAGAATCCTCCCACCTCAGCCTGCAAAACGTCATCGGAAGAGTTCTTGTTCCTCAGCACCTTGTGCTTTGACCAGTCGTGCACGCACTCGCCAACCTCACGTATGAGCGTCTCGTTCTTGTGCTCACGGATTCTACCCTCAACGAGCGCACGCAACCAATGTATGTGCGGGACATCTGAGGAGTCAACTGAAATCCTTATGTCTGGAAGTCGCATCTCGGAAAGTATCTCCTGTCGCAACTGACTGCTCTGATATTGATCCGAACCGAATGCCGCAATGTTCAGGTACTTCCCTAATTGTATTATGAAATTCTGCACCTTTGAAATCTTCGTCTGGTTGGGATATTCCGGTGGTATAATCTCCAGCATGAACACCCTCGTGTGCATATCCAACCCGTCCTTCTTCCCGTCGTACCTCCAGCAGGACATGGCGCACGTATCGTGCTGCACAGACAAGTCAAGGAACACGGAATGCGGCCTATCAGCGTGTTGTATGTTCTGTGGAAGGAAGTAGTCCATTATCTCAACATTGTCCGCTGTGGAGGCTGATATTCTGAAACTGCTGAATATCGGTGGTATCTCATCGAACTCCGCAAAACATTGGTACAGGTTCTTCGGATTCGACATGAACGCACCCTTTATGTTGGTGGGAACACCGCAGTGGTTCTGCAATGCAAGGACAATGTTGGCTGAGAACTCGCTCTTCAGGTTGATTGGAACTTTGCGGAAGTATTTCTCCTCCTGTCCGGTCCCCGTCAGTCCCACTGCGTTCATAATACGTGTCTTGTGGTCGTCGCTTTCGACGAGGCACGCATCCATCTGCCCGGCACCAATGAACACCTCGAAAGTCTCCTTCGAGTACATCCAAGGCTTCACCTCGTAGGACACTGATGTGATTACTGTCGTGAACGGAGAATCCTTTGTCGCCTCCTTCCTCTTCTCCACAAATGACGACTGGTACGATGCTGAGGAAATCAATATAGAAAATGCGTTCACCGAACCGTCCGGCATAGGGAAACGTGAATTCAAACGTGCCCTCAACTGGTTGTACAGCAAAGTAACCTCCTCGTATTCGGATGCCACACCGGTACCGACACCACCGCTACGGAAGTTAGCCTCGTCAAGGATGAACCCCCATACAGTAAGACCTATCTGGTGGGATTCGGAAGAAGCGTAGTCTATGTGTATCTTGTCGTTCACGAAGTCTATGGAAGACTTCTTGTTCGTGTCTATCGGATGGTACTTCTGGAACCACTTGCAACTCGCAAATATGTTGTAGAGGTTCTTGTACCCCGACTTCTCTGCCATCTTCAAAGACACTGAGAAATATAGTATGAAAATCTCCGTTCCGTCGGCAAGTCCGAGAACCTTCTGTGGCTTTCCCTGCATGAACAGGCAGTACACCTTGTAAGCCATCTTGAAGTTCGAGTACCAAGTCTTACCTGAACCTATGGAACCGTCAAGTATCAGTTCCGAGCAGTTGTTAGGTACATCCTCGTCCTTCGTGTACCAATACTCGAACAACTCCTGATTGTTGCAGTAGTCCTTTCCCGACACAAACTCCCTGAAAGAAACCGGTGGCTCAACGTGCAATATGTCCGACAGTATCGTTAAATCCATTCAAAAATGATTTAGGCACCACCCATTTTTTCCTTTACAATCTGAAGGAACTCCTGTTTCTCCTCAAGTGAAGAGAAAGAGTTCATAAGCTGCACGACGAGTTTCTCCTCCTCGGACAAAGTCTGGAAGTCGTATATGCTCTTACCCTGAATAAGTTTTCGTTGGAACTCAAGCCCCTCCATCTTCATATTGTGGAGCTCCTTCATAAGTTTCATCACGGTGTCTATGTCCATCATATCAACCTCCGTGACTATCAAGTCCTCGAACCTCTGTGTCAGTCTTTGGTTCAAGTCCTTCAATGTGTCAAGGTTGGCGAGCATCTCGCTCAGGTCATTCAGCAGACCTGTTGCAATAGAAATCTGCAACTGCTTTAGGACGACACCGCTCTCCTGCTCGGTCGCAATACCCTCGTTTATCCTCTTTACAAGTCCGTTCACGCTCTCGTTGAGGACTTCGTTGTTAGTCTTCTTCTCCATCTTCTGTCAATGTTATTAGGTCAGAACATAATTTATACAATGCACGTGTAACTTCGGTGTCCTGCTCCTCAGGTATGAAACCCGGCAGTTCCACAGAGGACATCAGTTTCTTCTCGTGAATGCGCAAAAATACCAAAAGATTCAGAACGTCCTTCGAGGGTATCCGTTTTTTTACGAACGGAATCTCACAGCTCAAATACGGAAGATACTCCGTCAGCTCCTTGAAGGTGTCAAATGTCTCATCATCAAGAGTAGATGGATTCTTTGCGGATGCAGCAGTATCATAAAAGTCTGTACATTCCGAATCGGAAAATACTATGGTTGACACTATGTCATCAAAATTCGGCTCTTTAGAATATTTCCAAATCCTGTACTTTATGTCGTTATTGAACGCTGTGTACAAGAAGTTATACGCATTCTGTTTCTCAGGATCGAACCTTTTGTTTTGTCGTATTTCACACGCTTTTTGAAACAAGAACTGTCTTAGCTCCTTGAATTTATTCCGCAATGTTGGATAATGTTTCATAACGACCACTGTGGCAAGAAGGTTCAATGCCTCCACGTGCTCCTTTGTAACGGGGCACTCTCCAAGGCAGAACTCCTGCAACTTGGACTTGTCTATTATCTTCTTATATTTTTGTTGCATGACCAAGCTCCTCGTATATGTAGTTCAACAATATTTCCACACCAACCTCGTCCTTCATCGCATTCCTCGCCGAATCCGAATTTATCAATCTGAACAAGAGTTCGTGAATCCTCCTTTGTCTCATATAGGCATAAAATTTGTCATTATGCGACAAAGAAAAGGAATTTTTTACAATTAACCTAATGCTGTTTACAATATCCACGATAGGGTACTTCAAAATTTCAGGAATCAACTTCTCCCTGTCCTTCCTTGCACTCGTAGCATCAACTATGAAATATTGAAGACTCCTTATCGAAGAGTCAACAGCGTGCGAACCGGCAACAGAATACAACTGAAGGATTGAAAGTGCGTCACGCATGTGCCCCCCGGACTTCACAGCAAGTACTGACAAATCCTCGTCGGATATTTGGATTCCCTCCTTGTTGGCGACGAACAGCACCCTTTCCATTATGGAATCAATAGGAATAGGATTTATGCTAAGAACGACAGACCTTGACTTCAACGTTGGAAGTATGTCCTCGGTTGAGCAGAAAACGAATATTGTGTCAGGTATCCCATCCTCTATAATCTTCAACAAAGCTGTCGCTGCGGCATTGCTGACCGCGTGGCATTCGTCAAGGACTACCACTCGTGTGCCGTTAGGCTTGTATCCGAACATAGTCGGAAAGTTTCGTATTGTTTCGACGTTACCGACCGCTGACGAATCGAACTCATAATAGAGCCTCGAATTCTTTGACGATACGTCAAGGCAACCCTCACACTTCCCGCAGACTTCACCTGTTTCCGGAAACTCCTTACAGTTCATAGCCTTCGCGAATATCCTCGCAAGTGTCGTGTTGTGGTTGATAACTCCGCAAGACATGAACAAATGTGTGTCCGGGACAGAAACATCGTACACTTCCTCCTTCACGTGCTCAACAGATATAATCTCGTCTTCTATGAATTCGGATGTAAATTCAGGTGTGTGACAAATCTGATGATACTTGAAACATTTCCCAAGGTACTTGAACTTGTTTGTGAGTGTATCGAACGACTCAGTAAGCAGTTTTGTGCCATATTCATCTATGACAAGTCCGTCACCGCTTACATTGTAGAAGATACGGAGATATTCAAGAATGTCCTTCACAAGTTCCAAGTCATTATGCTGAACAAGTATTGAGTGGAACTTGGATTCAGCTATGTTGCACAGTATAGAATATTTTGACAGCAAACCCCACAGGTACATAAACGAGGCACTCTTAGAAATGAGAACCTCCGAAGTATCTTCTGTTGAACCGTGCATTTCGTAGAACCTCATATATTCTGACAACCCATTCTCTTTTGGAAGTATGTCAAGAAGCGATGTGGCACGTTGCTTTACTATGAAGTCTCCAACGGATAGTGCCCCAACCTTTATCAGCTCCATTGGACTTGAACGATGCCGGAACGCTGACATAATAGGATGCTCAGGAGTTCCGGTAACAACCGCTCCGCTCCGCAACTGAAGCACGAACAGATCTGCATTGCTCTCCTTGTAGAAATGCGAAGTGTTGCAGAACGAACCGTCAGGTTGCTCTACTGGCATTATAAAGTCCGTGAACCCTTCCTTTGCGTCATGAACCAAGTCCTTGATTCTGACATACCCACTTCCAGTTGAAATCCTCTGTGTACCCCTTATGCACTTACCTGAACCCCAAGAACCCTTTAGGAATATGGAACGAACGGGAACTCCCGTCTTGTCTGCGGCAAACTTCTTCAGAATGTTCACCGTTGTGTCCTGACCAACAACCTCCCCAAACGTGGTAGGTCGGTACTTTGTTGCGAATGATGTCTCAATATTACTCATTTGTTACTTGTGTTTTAACATGTATGAACTGTAAACGTAGTCAAGAATGTCCTTCGTCTGTAGGATTATGACGTTCGTTTGAATATTATACGAATTTAGGAACGAAGATAATTTGTCGCTTGCCTCAACACCAGTGTTCCTTGTCGCAAGGGAATCGTTGTCTGAAAAAATGGTCACAGTGTCGAACAAATGGATAAGTATGTACTTCGTCAAAAGGCTTCCTGTCAGTCTTGTTGTTCCGAGAACATTGTACTCGGGGTAAAGGTATTTTAGGATTAGGTAGTCGGATACACCCTCCGTTATGAGGACACTCTTGTCTTCAAGGTTCACCTTTGACAACCCTATGACACCAAACGTGTCTATGTCCGTGTACCTATTAAAAGTGATTGCGTCACGCTCCATCCTGAACGTGACACAACCATCCATTTCCTCTTGAAGAATCCAACGAAGCCTTTCCTCGTCGTATCTAAAAAATACGTCGGAATCCATGTCCTTGTACAACCTTTCGAGAAGAGTCCACCTATGGTTGAAGTCGTTCCCGACATCAGGGATGGAATCAATCCTCTGTGAAAGGTCAGAGGGATTCAGACAAAAAATACCCTTTTCCATACACGGTCAATATGTCAAGGCAGGCAGGAAGTTTCCCTGTCAATGAATACTTCGTCACCCTCGCAAGATTGTCTGTCATTCCGAGCTTTTCCCTCATTTCCTGAAAAGAACGCAGAGTGTCCATAGGATTGAGCAACAGCTGGAACAAATCGGACTCACGTTGGTTAAGGCGCATCTTATACACCATACCGGTGGAATCCGTGTACTGTGTTACTATCAACTTTCCCATGACTAACTGATAAATATTGAGTTCAACATAACACTGTCCTTAATGATTGCGCCAAATCCTGTGAAATAACCAGTCTGCACCTCAATGTCCTTGATCGACGAAAGGATTCCATTCTTGCATAGATATTCTATGTATGGGTCTCCACCAAGTTCAAGCGAGTGCAGAATCGCCTTTGTTCCATTGGCATTACCTGTCAAGAACGTTTTTACGGATTCATCGTAGTTTCCGTAGGACTCCTCAAGTTCAGGGTGTTCGCCCGCTATGTACGAACCGACACCCTTTGGAATGTAGTCGTTGTTCTCCATACTGTTGAAGTAGTCAAGGACGAGTTGGTTCTTGAACGAGTTCGTGAATCCGAAGAACTTACAGAAGTTTCCGATGGACTCATTTCCACGGATTCGCAAATCGAAATTATGCAGCTTCGCATTGAACAAGTCCGACAAGTAGTCATCAGAACAGTAGGACATGACCCCAAGCGACTGGAACAGCATCTGGATGATCTTGGCAACGAATCTTGATTTGGACTGAAACTTTATACCCAAGTCTGAGTGGTGGTTCTCACCGTGGTATATGTATCCGCTTCCATCAATCACACCCCTTGTGAAATGATATGCGTTCTGCATTGAATAGTATCGTGAAAATAGTAGGTCGGAAGCCTTGCATATTTCCTTTTTAAGGTAATATGTCGTGAAGTCTGCGTTATCCTCCTTGCTATCAACAAACTCGGAATCGTTCAGCAACTTACAGATGTCGTAATCCTTAGTCTTGTCGAAACGGACGCACGGCTTGCTGTTGTGGAAACGTTCACCTCTCCCGTACCATAATCCCAGAATATAATGGATTTTATGTTGCAGTCCCTCCAAATAGTCCTCCGTGAAGAAATCGGAGAAATAACCATAGGGCTGAAGAACAAAATCCTCTGTGGTAAGGTCACGCACAAGTTTCTTCTCGAATTTCCCTTCGTGTGTGAACGCGATCACGGTCGCAAGTTCAGAGCAAGTCAACGGAACTCCGACACCGCACTTTATTGTGTAAACCTTCGTCGCAAAAGACTTACAACATTTAACTTCGGTCGATGAACCAGTGAATGTCAAATTTTCGGTATCTTTTTGAAACCCATTGCTGAAATAAGGACTTCCCTTATATACGTAGGGAACAATTGAATCCTTTACTAAAATATTATACATCTCTTTATAAATTTACTTGAATTTTACTTGAATTTTACTTGAATTTTACAAAAAAGCCATCAACCCACAACGAGGAATCTTCCGAACCTTCCACTGTGACGGTGACGAGCTTGTCCATGCTCAAACCCTCAGACATGACTTTAGTCATGTCATCTGTGTTCTGTAGTATCTCAACGTTCCTTTGGGAGAATTTCAAATGAACACCGACAGACACGGCAATCCTCGAAATCCTGCGCTTTATCCCTCCGTCTATCGAGTAAGGTGCAGGATAGGTGCTCAGGAATCCCGCAAGGATGCAGCATCTCTCATCGTAACCTAACGAATACGGATTGTCGAAACAACGGCAGTCCATAGTGAAGTTGAACACTCCTATTCTGTTTTCCTCCAAGAAACTGAACCCGTATTGGATTCCGAGTGAGTCAAGCATGTCTGCGAAGTCTGAGCAACCCTCCATAGGAAGTTTCAGTGATTTCCCACTGCCACCATTTGACAGCATCGCACCATACACAACACATTTCGGCACTCTCTCGAACTTTGGCATTTCACCCGGCTTGTCAAACTCAAGACTTACCGGAACTTTCCCGAATGCCAATTTTGTTCCATAGGGATTAACGTGTGTGTAAACTTCACGAATCTTCGGCTGCGAAACTTTCTCCACCTTGATGAAACCCTTGTCCGTACACAATTTCAAGTCAGTGTCTCCGTACAGGTCACGAAACTTTGACAAGTCCCCTACCGTTGTGAACGAGTTCTCACCTATCTTAACCAACGAATCGTATATCAACAAATATTCCATAATACTAAAACAATTCTAAAAACACCCTGTTAGACAACTGACCACTGCACATGGTAGGACCGGTTCCGTTGCTCAATGCGTTGTTGTAAATTCTGTATCCATTGAAGTCGAAAGGAAACGTTGGTCTTGACAAATTGAAGAACGGATAACTGTTCTTGTCAACAACTCCGACGAAACCTCCTCCGTTTGAATCACAGATGCAGTCAGTGTTGGAATCGTAGAACGCAACAGGGGTCGAATAACCGTCTATCCGAAAGAAGAACCCGTTGTCGTTCACGCTCCCTATCTGCTCTCCGTTCATATTGAACACAAGCATATCGTCCAGCATTATGTATGCGGACGGATATGTCTGGTTAGCGTGGTAAACAAAGCAGAAGTCCTTGTCACCACCACGCAACGTGCAACGTGAACCCAAATATCTTTTGAAATTTCCCATGCCCTACCAATTTACTTTAATTGTACGCAAATCCTGATCCTGTGTCGAATCGAAACGAACCTTGCAGTCGAAACCGGCATTGGCAAGCAGACCGGTAACGCTTGACGCAACCAAATCCGGGACTTGTGTCACCGCACAAGTGTAGCCTTGTTTCGCACGGCTCTTGATTTCTCCCAAGATTCTGTTGTAGAAGTCCTCAACGAGCTTGTCCTTTGATTCCTTTGTGATTCCACGAACCTCGTCGGCAACATCCTTCTGCTCAACTTCAGGACTGTACTCCTTGATTGTCTGCGGGACAACCTTTACCGCAAATGTCCCGTTCACAAGTAAAAAGTGATTTCCGTTCACATGGAACAACTCCCCGACAACTTGTTCTCCACGATAGGTACAAGCACTGAACATCTTGTCCTTGTCCTCTTCCTTAAAATGTAAATTTTCCATAGTTTATAAATAAAATTAAAAATTCTTGCAATTACCCAATCTCTCAGAATCCCCCGCACAACTAATATATACGAACTTTAACAAAAAAAGTGAACCGCATTTGGCAGTCCACTTCAAAACTTCCTTGTATGTCTTTGTCAATCAGACAAGTCTGTAATTTGATTTTGTAGTCAAGTCGTACTCGTCAACAACCTTGCTGTTCACAACGAAGAACCCCTTGTCAGGTGTTGTGATGTAGAAGTCACCGTACTTGTCACGGATGGAGTCGAACACCTTGTGCATCTTGTGGAAGTTCTCTCGGAACGACATGTTGTCGTACATTGACTTCGTGACTATCTTCATATCCACAAGCCTCTGCAATTCCTTTGAGTTGCAGTAACGAACAAACGCTGACTCAGAGTCCTCAAGCCGTGAGAACCTGAACATTGTAGAAGAGTCGAAATCAAAAAGAGAATCTCTCTCGAAAGTATTGAATGTAACACCTCCCAGAGAGATTCCTTTTAGACTATCTACAACCTTTGATAATTGTTGTAAATACGTTGACATAATACCTCTTCGATAGCAGAATTATTTTCTAACTACACGACGACGCATTGAGTCAGACACTGTTCTTTTGCTTGTAGCAACACGTGTTTTTGCATCAGCAACTGCACGTTTGCGAGCCAAGATGCGAGCCTTTGCGTCTGCCACTGCTTTTTGGCGAGCCAAGATGCGTGATTTTGCGTCAGCAACTGCACGTCTGCGAGCGATTCTTGCTTTTGCGTCAGCGAAACGTTTTTTGCGTGAGTCCTCAACCTCTTCAGAGGCACCACCATTTTGTAGAGCATCTACAGCCTCACCCAAGATTTCAACGGTTGCTTGGATAACGTCTGCCGGTTCAGCACCTTCGTTCAATGCGTTCAAAGCAACTTCTACAACTTCCTCTGTAGATTCAGTTGCATCCATTTCGTCTTTGATTTTCTTACGCAATGAATCCATCACTGCTTGTTTGCGTGCTGCTGCCCTGCGACGAGCCGCTGCATCAGACACTCGGTTCAATACTGACTTACGGGAATCCTTGGAATCCGTAACTTTTGTCAAATTTTTCGATAAAGTCTTATAATCCATGATAATCCAAATTAAAAATTAAACTTCTTTGTGTAGTAAATATACAAATGAAAAAATGAAAATGCCAAATCACTTCTTCATTTCATTCTCAACCCTGTGAATCAACTCGATAACATCCGGTTCGCACACGCTTTGGAGACACTCATCGAACGAAAGTTTCCTCGTGGATGAACCGGAAATCCTTTCAATCAAGTCGTCATAGCTAACAGCCTCGGTTGCATCCTCAACCTCAACCATCCCCACATCAAGTTTGAACAAGTCATTGGTTGGTCGTGCTGTCGGAATCGCCACGGAAGTCACACGCATATTCTCGTCTGTGTCTATCACAAGAACCCTCGGAATCCTCAAGTCCTCGGCAACACGCTTCGTCCTCGTGAACGAACCCGGTCTGTATATGCGTATGTTGTCGCCAATCAGCAGTGGTTCGGAATAACTCGTGTGGTCGTGACCCATAAGGACAACGCAGGGATCTTCTGTTCTGAACTCGTCAAGTTGCATAGCCCACGTGTCGGGCATATTGATTAGTGCGTGCCTTACAGCAATCTGTGGTTTCCCAACTGTCTCAACGGGACATCTTCCACCGGTCATAATGAAGTCACCAAAATCCTCGTATGTGAGCTCCTTCAGCACTTCACTGACGAACAGCACCCCGAGTGATGTCATATTGTTGAAGTCCTCCCCACCGTACCGCATATCGTGGTTTCCCCATATTGAGTAAGGAGTCTTGTCGAACTTCTTCAATACGGAAATCAACTGGTTCTTGACTACATCAGTGACGGTGGCTGTGTCGAACACATCACCCCCTATCACACATTGCCCTCCTATTGAGTTGGTGTACTCTACGACCCACTCAAGTTTGCGCAGTATGTCCTGAAGGTAGTCACCCGTCCTTACTCCGCTCGTCGCCTTTACGTGCAAATCTGTTATGAATACAATCTTCATGGGAATATAGTGTTATTCTGTTTCGGCTCCTGTTGACACAAACGCAACAAGTTTCTGGTACATCTCGTCGTCCATATTGTAAACGTTCTTGGCACCCTTAATCTTGTCGCCCCAAGGCATCTCGTAGTAGCCACCCCTCTGCTTGATAACCCCACCGACCATAGCGGCATCTATGAAATCGTAGCGTAGGTCTATGCCCTTGCCGTAGATGAGTTTCTTCTCAATGCGTTGCTTAGGTGCGGTGTACTTGTTCTTCTCGCACATAATCTTGCAAACACATCCGATTGGAATATCCCCCTCCTTGATGGTCGCACCCGGCGAGAAGTAAACACGTGCGTCAGGAATGTGGTATGTGGCATACCCACCGTCCTGTTTCGTCGCAGTTGTTGCATGCTGTCCGTACTGTGTAACAATATTTGCCGCAGCGTGGAATATCCATATTGATGCGATTCCGTTCCGTGAGAACAAACTCTTAGCTTTTGACATGATTGTCTTCGACTGCTTCGCCTTGATGCCCGGTGTCTTGTCCATAACGGATATTTCCGAATCACCGAGGTAAGGGAGCATTGAAGACATTGAATCAAGAATGAACAGACTGAAGTCAGACTGTGCGGTCAGGTTCACAACCTTCTCAATCTCGTCAGCGACATCAGGGTCAACAACAAGCATCTGCTGATTGTCAATGTATTCGGTCAACCCCATGCTCTGCTCCTGCAACGAATTGAATGAATGCTCAACATCAACGAATAGCACTCGTTTTCCGGCACGTAGGAACTCCCTCGCAATCTGTAGTGCGATTGTTGTCTTACCGCATCCTGCCTCTCCCCAGAACGAGTAGAAACCCTTCAGGTCGATACCTCCCCCGAGTATCTGGTCAAGTTCCTGAACTCCGGTTGACAGAAACTCCGTCTCCTTTCTTGAACTGAAACTCTGCAACGCTTCCATAGCGTCAAATTCTTTTTTTCCTGCCATAGTATCTATCTTTTAACCATTTAACTTTTACGAAATTTTTAAAAACGTGCGAGTTCTGAAATATACAAGAGAAACTCGCACGCCCATCCTTGGAATATGAAGAAAATTAGCATACACAGGTATTTTATCTGCTCATAGGATGAATAACGAACTTGCAGTCGTCAGACACGCTAACACATATTCCGTCCTCGGTCAATGCGTATTTCGACGAATCTGACAAGTACGAGTACACAACCCTCATAACCTTTGATGATATGCAGGCCTCACCCTTTCCTGTTGTTCCCTCAACGTAAGGGAACTTGTAAACTGTCTTGTTCTCGAACGAACGTGAGTACACAATCACTGACAACTCCTTCTCTGTGAACTTGTATGTCAATATGTCATACAAGTAGTCAAGTCCGTTCACGAGGTTCACGAGGTTGACAAGATGCGAGTGGCGCAGTGTCACCGTCGCGTCAAAGTTCAGCATGGAGTCAACTGCCGGTGAATAGAAGTCATCAACGGACAACCCTATAGGCATCATGCACTCAAGGTTGCCGTCTGACATAACAAGCATATTGTTGTCTATCGAGTATTTCACCGACTTGCACCCCTCCGTGAGGACTCCGAGGAAGTTTCCAACAACGAGGTAAACGACGAACTCCTCACCACCTGAGAACGGTGAGCGAACCTTAGCACTGAAGAAGTTGGCATTGTAGAACGCAAATCCGTCCTTTATAGCAACAACCTTCTCGGAACTTCTGTCCGACAAAGCGACAACCCTTGACATGTCGCAGAAACATTTCTTCGCAGCTTGGATGTCAAAATCGTTTTCCGTCTGTGGAAATGTGAGTTCGTAGTATTCCTCAGAAAGGTTAGAGAGCGTCTCAAGGTAAAGAAGACCACCGAGAATCTCGAATCGGAACTCGGGTCTCCCGTCGTCATCACCCTCCACGATAACGAGGGACTCACCGCATGACGCGAGAACCTTCCGCAGTAGTGGAATGCTTATGAAGAAGTCGCTCACTGTCGAACCTGAACTGTTAGGAACGGAGCTTCGTAGGAAATAAGGCTTGTTCGCATAGCTGACAACAACCTTGTCCCCATCACAATGGAAAAGGAAACTCTTGCCGTAGTCGTCTATCGCAGTGCTGACAAGAGGCTCGGACAACCGCACGATTGCCGCCAAATCATTTTTGTCTATCGTTATGAACCTGTCATAACTCTTGCTTGTTTTTGAGTCTTGTGAATCCATTTTATTTTATTTATTGAGTTTCTACTAATGTTCTTTAAGTTTTGCTCCGCAGACTGGGCATACGTCAGAAGCGAGCCGTGAATGGAGCTCCCCTATTGAATCGTCGCAGTCTTTGAGGTCATTGACGAGTTCCACCAACGAATCCAAATATCCCTTTCGTGAAACAAGTTCCTCAGTTTTGGAAACTACGGAAAGGATTGAGTTAAGTTCGGTGAAGCCTTCCACTTCCGAGCAACCATTCAGTTCCGTCAATACATTAAGTCTGTACGCGGCTGATTCAGTCTCTTCTGACTTGTCAACAATCTTCTTTGCCACACTTATCTTTTTGTCAATGCCTGATTCCGTGTCAATGAATGATGAAAGTTCCTTGAGCAACGCTATCCTCTTGTCAAGTTCCTCAACCTCGGAGAAACGTTCCTCTATGCTTTCCTTTATTCCCTTCACTTTACTGATTGAATCCTCAATCTCACCTATGCGTTTGAGGCAACTCTCCTCCATCTCCGAGAACCCCCGCTCCCTTCCGTTCTGTTGTCCAAGCCAAGAACGCACGTACTTGTCGGCGTTCACGCAACGAACCCACTCAGAGCCGTCACCGAGCATTCCTGACAATCTCTTGTGTGTGACATCAACGAGAAGTGGTCTGTCGTACTGCCCTCGTATCTGGAGTAGCTCCTTCGAGGTCCCGTCGTCAAACACAGTCAGTCCGAACACCGTTCCCATCTCATCGGGAATCTCACGCCGCATTGCCGTGTAGTCCTTCGTTGTGCCATCTGAGTAAATCATTCTGTAGATAGCGGAATCCTGAGTCTTCCTTGCAAGAAGTTTGTTTCCGTCGCAGAAATCAACGGCTGTGTCGCAGAATGTTGAGTCATTGCTAATCATACCACGACCCCACCTATTACAAAGAAGTGCTCGTGCACAACGTATTACTGCACTCTTACCAACACCTGACTCCCCCCGCAGTATTGTCAGTCCGTTTATGTCAAGAAGAACATCACGGAGACTCTGGAAATTTTTTATACTGAATCTAAACATTACACTTTTATTTTATCTGTGTATATATATATACGAAAAAAGCACGAAAATTTTTCAAAATCCGTGCTTTTCAAAAAAAAACTATGTGTGTTTTGTATTATTTCGTCAATGTGGATTGCGGACTTTGAATATCCCCTACCATCACATCAAACTCATCGGCAAGTTGCAACAAGTCTTCTTTTGTACACTCTTCCACATAAAACGCAGGTGCAAATCCGTAGTGACGATTGAATACGAAATACAATCCAAGTTCCTCGCAGTATTCTACTTCATACAACCATTCGTTTGAGGATGCGAAGTAGAATTCTTGTTTATTTAAATCCTCGAAATTCTTGAAAGTAACTGTCTTAAATTCCCCCGGATAAAGTTCATACCGATACGTATAAGTGTCTCCTTTTTTTGTGAATGCAATTTGATTCGTACTCCCTTCGGATTCAAAGAATTTTGCAAGTCTTGCACATTCATCCATAAAATAGGAAAGACAAGTGATAGAACCAGACTCTTTCTCAAGAACCCCTTTCTTCTCGATTTCCTTAATTTTTTCATTGAAATCGGATAACGTATTTTCCCCATAAAGAAAATCAACAGGTAGTCCGGAAACGCATAGGAAGGTAATGTCGAAATCAGAATAATATATCGCAGACAAGTCCAAATCACTTTCTATTTCTTTTTGGAAACCGACATTCTTAGATTCAGGAGCTTTGCTCTCCTCAACAATCTCAGAAACGGTCTCAGTCAAGTCCTCAACTATTGATTCTGGCTCTCCCATAAGGGTCGCCCAGTCTATCACATCAACGGTGGAAATCTGGTTGTCGTTGTCGGTGTCTATGTTCTTGAATTCGCTCGCGGGGATTCCAACCGACTGCAATAACTCCTTGTCGTCCTTGTTCGTGATGTCGAACTTGAAGTTTCTCAACTCATTGGTCAAAGCCTTTCCTGCAGCAACGGCGAACCTGTTAGCCTGTGAACCCCTTCCGAGCTCCCTCGCACGTTTTGAAGCCTTCGCATACCTATCTGAGCTCAAATCACAAATCCTTTTGTAGTTCATGTCTATCTGTTTTTAAATTTCACTATAATATAGTTCTGTAAAACATTTTTATTTCCTGTAAACTACCCATAGGCTAAAGACCTATGGGCTTTGAGAAAACTGAAAGTTTTCGTACAGGCGTGTTTACGAACGCTCTTACGTTGTCAGACTTTAAGTCATTCAACTTACTTTCTTTAAGATATTTACGAAGTATGTTTATACTTCCATTAATATCCGCATTTAATATAAGATTATCTTTTGTTTTATACAATCCTCTTTTAATTCTACTACCACTAAATTCATGAAATTTAGAATGTTCTACATTCTTTTCACGATTCAATGGCACAACTTGCTCTTGCGATTCTTCGCAGAGTAGAGGATGTATCTCCACATGCGTAAATTCGGGTGAACCCAACCCTATGCCTAATATACAAATTAACCCATCTGTATGTTTATTTCCGAATCTGTATTCGTAAACAATACTAAAAAGGTGGTGCCCAAAACTCTTTGCTAAAAAACACCACCTCCATTTTTCAATACGTACAAGTGACCAAACTCAATGTTTCAATTTTTAAGCAATTAACATCTGTTACGCTATATCAGAATATTCTTTTTAAGAAAACTTGTAAAAAGTATCGAAAAAGACCTAAAGAACTCTTATTTTAAGAGAGAAGAGGTATCTGCATTCCTCTTTCTTTTTTTCAAACATAGAATAAAGTGTAATATGTAAATTCTAAACTAACATGAATTCTTCCAACGACTCATATTGTTTTTTGTCAAATATTACAAACTACATATATTCTATATTACTTTCACCTGCACATCTATAGAAAACTTACAAACTGTAACCAAAATATGTCAAAAAAGTTATATTTTGATACTAAATATACAAATTAGTAACAAGTTTTTAACAAAATGTAAAATACACCTGATTTTACTTAATTACTCCTCTCCTCGCGTTCAGCCTCTCAGTGAAGGACATTCCATCCCTCGTGTTCCCGAGCCTGCTGTTGAACACAGCCTTGAAATCAACGACAGGTACTGAATGGCAGTCAGGGCAAGGAAGGTTGTGAAGACAGTTGTGGTAAATCTGCCTGCGTAGATTAAGCGACTCATCCGTTTCAACCGCCGATGGCATGTCGGGGAGGTGAAACGTTTCGTTTGTGTTTAGAATTGTGTGTAAAAATTCCATAGATGATTAGATTAGATTTAACTTCATTCCATAGAATATAGGAAGAAACTCCTATAAGCGTTCAAAGGACTCAAGTATGTAATGGTTAGATAAAAGGCTTAGGTCTATCCGGCTTTTTGGCACTCTATTAAAAAAGAAGTCCTCCCATAGCTCACCATCAATTATAAACATAGTTCCAATCGAATATTGCTCGTGTAACTTTGGCACAGCATAGCCATAAAATCCGAATAGGCATTCCAAATAGTTATAGAGAAACTGATCTCTCCGTGTACGTAGGAACGAAATACTACGCTTTTTACTCGCAACAATCCCACCAATCACCAAATTGGACTGAAAGTTGTTGAATATAGCATCGCAAAGGTCTTTCCTCCATCTCTCTCCGATTCCCTTGTCCTTCTTTCTTAGCGATTTCTTCGTATGAACCTTAACGTACTTGTCGAAATGTAGGTTCTTCCTCGTTATGTAGTCCATCACGCAGAAACACGGATATATGTCTGCACCGTAGTTCCTGCACGAAATCACAACGGAATCAGGATATGACTCTGTTATCTTCTTGTACGCACCATCAAACTCCTCCTTCGTGTAAACATCCGAAGGCATTGTCACGAACAAAGAGAACGGCATCCCTATCTTGGAGAAGTACACAAGGAACTCGTCTATCAAGTCGAAGTAGAAGCAATGGAATATGACAGCTATCATCATCCTCTCAAAATCTTTTTCTTCGCAACCTCGGAATCGTAAACCTCTCGGAAGCAGTCACCGCCAATCGCACTCTCAAGCTCCCTTACTCCCTTAACGAGCTTGAACATACCGACAGGCTCAATGCTCGCCTTTTGGTCACTACCCCACAAGTCGTGGCTCAGCGTGATGTGACGCTCTATCCACTTCACACCGTACATGACTGTGGCTATAGTGGTGTCAAGTCCGAACTCGTGTCCGCTGTACCCTATCGCCTTGTCAGGATAACATCTGTGGAGATGCTTTATATACCCGAGGTTCAACTCGTCTATTGGTGTCGGATATGACGAGTTCGTGTGGTAAATAGCATCGGGGTCACAGGAACGCACACACCTTTGTATCTCTGTTTCAGTGCTCATCCCCGTCGAAACCTGAAGCAACTGACATTTCCCCCTCGCGTACCTGCAGAGCTCCAAATCCGTTATCTTCGCAGAAGGAATCTTCATTATCGTGAATATGCCCTCGTCTGTGCACAACGAATCCCAGAAATCAACGGACTCACAGTCCCACACTGACACGAAGACACCTATACCCTTGGACTTGCAGTACTGGACTATCTCATGGTACTCCTCATTGAACTCTATGTCCTTCTTGTACTGAAGGTACGTGGTTGGCGACTCCCTCCAAGGAACTTCCTTGACGGACTTCCATTGGCTCTTCGGCACACACTTCTCAGGCTCTCGTTTCTGGAACTTCACGTAGTCGAACCCGGCAAGGCACGCGCAGTCTATCAGTTTCTTAGCGTTTACCACAAAGTCGTAAACTGAGTCACCGTATGCGTAGTTCAACCCTATTTCAGCGACGAGCTTAACCATCTCCTAAAACTTAACAAGGACTGTGAACGGTTTCTTCTCAATCTCCTCGTCAAATTCGTTCACCTTGCCGCACTTGTCAGGTGTGAAAAGTACGGAGCATTTTCCGATGAAGTCTATGTATCCGTCGGCAGGGTCGTTGTAGGTAGCCGAACGGTAGTAAGTCCTCACAGTGCATGTTAGCGATGCCTTTCCTGTCGCAAAAAGCACAGAGGCACCATATTCTGCACCGAAGTCCAACGGCAGATTGTTTGTGTCGCACTGTACATAGTGTTTCCCTTCCTTTCCGATGTACTTCTCGCACTTGCTTGATATGTACGAGTCCAACTCGCTGATGAAGCTATCCGTAGGGTCAACCGAAGAAAACAACGCTATTATCTCGTCTTCGGTGAAACCACCTTTGTCCTTTATCTCAATGTCGAAGTTACCTCCGTCCCAGTCGTAGAATATGTCTCCGTTAAATGTCTTGTCCATTGTATTAAGTTTTTTATAATATACAAAACTAATCCTTAATCCACTCCTCCAAGGGTATCTTAGTGACCTCTATCCTTGAAACCTCAGATAGGTTGACAAGTCTGCACCCGTTGTCGGAAAGTTCCTTCTCAAGACTGATGAATGTGTCGTTTATGAACTTGAACTGGTCGCTGAGGTTGTACTTTCCGTCATTACGGTAGAAATGGTCGTTTGTGAAGTCGTTCCCTACCATCCCTATGTCCGTGAACCCCATCTTGTACGCAAGACAAACGGTGGAGAACAACGTTGTCCTGTTGCATCCGAGCATTCCGTCCTTGAAAATCCCTATGTCGGTGTATCTCTTCACCTTGTAGTCAACGAACACACCGCACCTCATCCACAGGAAGGAGTCAACCCACATTGATGCGAAGTACCTTGTCCTCGCAGTGAACAGTTTCTGCAATCTCTCGCTGCCGAACCTCCTCGGATGGTCGTTAACCATAACCATATCGAGAGCACCGAGGGTGCAAGCATCATTGACACCTATCGTGAAAACGCTCCCTATGTACGGAACTATTGAAGGTGCGCTCACCCCACATCCGACTACTGCGCACTTTCCTTGGAATTTTCCGAACAAATCACTGCAATGAAACCTTTCCATCTACACAAACTTTTTTTGTAAATATACGAAAAATCTCCGCGACCAATGCAAAGCCACGGAGATTCATCAAGTAAATTTAGTATGGAACAAATTTAGTTTCTAAAATGGTACTGCACCCGGGTTCACGAACGGGTCCTCACCGAACGCGGCAGTCTGCTGGGACTGTTGAGGCTGTGGTGCCGGCTGTGCCGTAGGTGCTTGTTGTGCAGCTTGTGGCTGGGCAGGTTGCTGAACAACCGGTTGTGGCTGTGGAGCTTGTTGCTTATATCCGCTCGTCTGGACGTTCATAGTCTGTGGAGCTCCTCCGTTGAGCATCTGCTCGTATGCGGCACAACTAATCGCTCCTACGCATTTACGGAATTCCTCCCACAATCTCTGCACCTCTGTAGGGTCGTTCTGTATTGCCGTCACTTTAGCCGCATCTTCGGCTGGCAACGGAAACATAGTGGGATAGGGCTTGATGTAGTTGATTGTCTTTCCCTCAAGCGGTTTCTCAACTCTTGTAAGGAACGCTCCGTTGAACTGTGGCAACGCTATTGTGGCCTCGCAGAAATCCTTGTATGTCCCCGAACCAAGGTCAAGGTATTCGATTCTGAACGTGTTTGGGATGATTTGCTTTGAACCATCCTGCAAAGCCTCAACGTCGAAACGTGCCACCAAGAAGTAGTATCTTCTGCGGGGTGTCTGCAACTCCTTTGAATGCTTTGCGAAAAATTCGGCACTTTCAACATCTACCATACGTTTCACCGCAGGCGACCATGCCATGTCCATGACCACAGGGCTCTTGTCCAAAAAGATTGCGACACCCATCGAACCGGCTTCAACTACACTCTTCTGTAGGATTCCGTTGTTGTACGTAACTTTACTACGCTCTCCAAACTGTAACTTAATCATAACTCTGAAAATTTAAAACGATAAAAACTAAAATAAAAACTAATTACACTCTATTATACGAACTTTCACAAAAAAAGACACCGCAACTTACAAAACGATGTCTTCCATGAAGTGAAACAATTCTTTAACCAATTTCATTATACGAACTTTTACAATTTTTCAGTCTATTTGCAATTCAACTGACTCAGAATGTCTTTATAAGCCTCCAAGCACGACTCTTCATCAGGGAACTTGAATGTGTATGTTGTCGGTTCTGTTTCTATAAAGAAAAAGAAAAAAGACGTTTCTCCTGCGTCAAGTACGATTTCAAGTTCCCTTCCTCTTTTGACATAGAAGGAGACAAGTCTTTCTGAATCAAACGAAAAATTCAAATTTTTTACTGATACTATCATTTCTGCAAATATTATTATGTTAATCAACTATTTCCGTATTGTACACAATTACATAGGGGTTGCTCTTCCAGAATCCTGTTCCGTTGAGCAGTTTCATCAGGTGTATGAATCCCTCCTTCGCTGTGTAGAACCTGTACACCTTGTTCTTCTCGAAGTCCACGATGTAGTAGCCGCCACTCGCCGAACCCCTCACACCCTCACGGATGCACTCCGTCTCTGTTACATCCTGCAACCTCTCGCACCTTATGTCAAGAATCCTCACGTGGTGCGGCATCACACTCGCCTGCACGAACATCTTGTTCTTCCAACCTTTACTTTCATGCAAGTAGGCATTACGGAAATTAGAGTATATATCGTTGAAATAGTCATTTTCAGCCTCGTCGAATATATCACTATATGATTGAGCAATTGCAACAATTTCTCCGACTGCATAACGGCTTTTATGTACATATTCGCCGCTACAATGTTCGTACGCGTACAAATGTCCGTCAAATGGTGATACAATTAAATCAAATTTTTTATAACAATAAAACGGCTCTCTTCTTGTTTGCGTTTTCCTTCCATCAAATACGGCACTTTGCAGTCCGTATCTTTCATTGAACATTATCTTTTGCATATTACTTAATTTTGTTTTAGTTCGTTATATCTTTGTTTTACCATATCGGCGAGTTTTTCTTCCTTTTTTGAAAACGGCATAAATGAGTGATTCAACCAACGACAAACGTAATATACTTTATCGTCTTTGTAATCTCTATTATCCGAATGTATAATCCAGTCGTTATCTTTACGTTTATCCCTAACTCTAATTACACAATCAATCAGTTTCGGGTATTTCATAAGAGCGTAGTAGTTCGAGTAAAATTGTGCTTTCGGACAAATGACGCAACCAACACGATTAGTGTGTGTGTATTCGGGATTGACAGGTATATTATGCCTTTTTATGTAGTTCCACACTTCCTCGTCGCTCCAATCAACAATCGGTTTTAGTTGAATGATTGATGTACTGCCTATTCCTGTGCAGTTCTCGTTAAAATACTCCCTAAAAACTGCATTTTGTTTCTTCAATAAAGTTTTGTTTTTGACCTCAAACGTCTTTCTTTTTGAACGTGCCTTGCTTTCTGCTCGTCTTATACCTAAAATTGTGCAAGGATATACATTTTTTGCATCGTGCTTGTAATCCTCGCAACAATACGCAAGACCTGTTGTCGGCAAGATACAATTGTGGTTTTTGACAATGTTGTAAAAAAAACCTTGTTTGACAAACCTTCTAAAAATCACTTCGGGGTAATGCTCACGAATAAAATTTAAAGTTTCGCAACTCTCAAATGCGTGGTTGAAATATGCCTTAAACTCAATACCGCTTCGTTTGCAAAGGTCATAGACAACTTGGCTGTCCTTGCCACCGCTGAAACCTACTGCCACCTCAAATTCCATTGCCTCTGCAATCTTGGCAAACTTGCGTATGCGTGTTATCGCTTCCTGTTCAAATTCCTCGTCGAATAGTGTCATTTTCTTTCCAAATTTCTTTCATGATTATATAATTATTTCTTTGGTTATACCACACAACTTCAATGCGTGTTGCAATTCGTGGACGTAACGCAAATATCTGTAAGGTCTGTAATATTTGCCGAATCCTCCGTACATCTTGACTGCGGGCGAATCACAAGATAAAAATCCGTTCTTCTCCAAGATTTCTGCCGTTAGTGGTATCGCTTGATACAAAACGGCTTCGTCCAAATCAAACGTGCTTCTTATTTGCCTAACTCTATTCAATTCCGAAGGGACTTGCACCCAATCGCCAATCATCAATTCTTTTGCTTCCATAACTATTCCTCCGTTTTTTTTAGTTGCTTCATAAGCACTTTTGTTTGTTGAAAGATCTTTTTTATTGCATTTTGGATATGTGCAACTTGTAGTCCAAGAGTAGTATGTACATATCATTGTTCCTGCACAACCATAGTAATAACATTGTTTTGCTAATTTTTTCACTTTTCCCTCGTTTGCCATAATCAATCCTCCTTTATTCCTAATTCTTTCTCAACGTCAATTCCGCTGATTTTCTTGAAAACTTCGTTGTTCCAATTCGGCAAGGCAAGCGCCTTCCGCCTATCTTCGTCGCTCGCTTTGTCCCAAGATTTTCGCCACGCTTCTTTGTAGCCTATCGTCTTCAAGAATCCACCGCACGTTTCGATTTCTTTCTTGTGTTTTTCTCGCTCCTCGTCTGTTGCAGTGTCATAAGAAACAAATATTGTCAAGTCGAAGTAAAAGAAATCTGGAAACTTGATACATTCTATACTCACATCGGTTTCCTTATTGAAGATTCGCACTTGTGGGCTATCCGAGTTGCAATAGCCCGAGTTGCAATTGCCCGAGTTCCAATCGCCCGAGTTCCTATCGCCCGAGTTGCAATTGCCCGAGTTGCAATCGCCCGAGTTGCAATCGCCCGAGTTCCAATCGCCCGAGTTGCAATAGCCCGAGTTGCAATAGCCCGAGTTGCAATCGCCCGAGTTCCTATCGCCCGAGTTCCTATAGCCCGAGTTCCTATCGCCCGAGTTCCTATAGCCCGAGTTCAGCAAGTTAATCTTCTCTTCACCGACAATTTCTCGCAGAATTGTAATAGAGTTAGTTCCGAATTTTGTTCTTTCCTCGTTGCAGACCACGTCACCTGCTATAACCTCGCATATACGAGATTTCGCCAAACTGTAATTGCTACACTTCTCTATTTCGTGCAGTTCACGACAAAAGTGGAAGCAATTGTCGCTACACAACTTCAAATCTTCTTTCTTTGTGTCTTTCGTGTAGATCTTACCTACCTCATACTGAAAGCCTCTGCATTGCAGATTCTTGTCAAATGCTTTATATCCTATCATAATCACGCAACCATTATTCGTTCAACATACTTTGTTTCTTTCTTCGGTTTTTTCTCGCCGTTTGCCAGCAACAGCAATACGAACGATACAATCAATACCACGCAGGCAAGGACACCTATTGCCACAATTCGCACCGCACCTTTTCGCTCTCTTTCAAGTTCCGCCTCGTGGTTCAAGAATCCCCAAGACACATTAGGGATAACAATGTTGTTCCTAATGTAGAACGGTGACCATGGATAGCACGCTATCATTGACTCTATCTGCTCTATTGTTAGTTTTGTGTCCATCTACTTCTTGTTCAGGAAATCCTTCATGTCGTTTGACAACTTTTCAGTGTCTATCGTGTATTCGCCGTCACCGAGGTACTCGCAGTAAACAAGTGCGTTTTCCTTCAGCCACGAGCACACTGACTCTATTACCTCCTCACGCTCTATAAGGCAAGCACTCTCGGCATTATATGGTGACATCCACTCGTGGAAACCAACTGTCGGCATTGCATCGTCAAAAATCTCGTTGCTGCACGACTTAGTGTATGCCTTTATGTACTCCTTGGTCTTATTTGACAAAACTTCCATTTTATCCTATTTCTTTCTAAGTTTCTTGATCGTTTCGCACACATAGTCCTTGTAACCTTCCGTCATTTCGATGAAGTTCACGCTCTTCACGTTCGACAGCATCTCTATGAGGAACGGATTGTGGATTATCACTATCAATTGGGTATGCTCCTTGTGAAAGGACAGAATGTCGTACAGAACCTTCACGTTCTCTATGTCAAGCGACGAGTCTGGCTCGTCCATGAACACAGTGAACTCGTCACCCTCAACCGTGTTCCTCTTGATGTATTCACCGTAGTTGGGGAATCTGTCGGCAACACGTTTGTAGTCGAACAGAAGGTTCGTCTTCTTAGAGAACATCTTGTTGAAGAGTATCTCAAGTTCTCGGTTGGTTCTCTCACCGTCTGATATGCTGTTGAGTGAAACTCTGTTTGCGATTCCCTCACCAGTCTGCATAAGAATGCTGTCGGTGTAGTCCTCGGCATTTACGAGACAGAACGAGTTAAGTCTGTAGTCAGCCTTCAAATCGGCACCGTCATGTAACAGCCACTCACCCTCTATATTGGGGTCAAGCAATTTCATCGCGGTGGAATTGTACATCCCGTTACCGCACTCTTCCAAGTCAATCCAAAGATAAGACTTTATCATCTCAACGAGTGTCGTCTTTCCACTTCCGTTCCTGCCTATTATTATGTTAACCCCCGGCTTGAAGTGGAACTCAGCACCATCACTGAACACCTCCATATTTGAGGCATAGCGTCTTGGAAGATTTTTACTGTCCCTTATTATAAAATCTCTTATCATTGTTTTTATATCTTTTCCAATGTACACTCTTCTTTATTCCATCCATATCCCGCCTCCTTCATTTTTGAAAATAGGAGTTCACGTTGTTCTTTGGTTGCTGGAGCAAAATTTTCATTAGTTTCTCCTATATATTCAAATTCGCTTTTAATTCTAAAAACATTCTTAACCAACGTGCAATGGAAATCAACTGGGTAAAATGCTGCATTTTTGAAAACACCACTATTTTTTATTTCTTTAAAGATAAAGAGACGCTCAGCACCTTTTGGTGGAAATAACACAAGCACATCCCCATCTTTGGCATCTTGGATTGTCCAAAGATGAAAGTCCTTGTTAACCTGTTCTATTTTAAGACGGGATTCACCTCCTTCTACACCTTCTAAGAGATAAAACTGGTTTAGGATTCCTTCTATTTTCCAAACATAACCACTATTATCAACAACCAAATCACTAACTCCGAACCGGGGTTCAACTTTATTGGCAGGTTTCCGCTCGTCTTGTTTTTCAATCTTTTTCTTTGCAACTCTGTTGCCTTTTAATGATTTAAGCCATTCTTCAGCAAACCAAAGATTTCCCATGTCATTTTCATCTTTAGCAACAAGTCTTGCTTTTTCTATCGCAAATAGTGCGTCATTATATCCAATCTCATCCTCCTCACTCCAAGAAGGTTTCCGCTCACCTTGTTTTTCAAGCCAAGCAATAACACACTCATTACTATAATTCATTCCAACAGGCATTCTTTCATATGAAATATTTGTTTTTACCCAATGAATCAAGTCTTTTCTTATTTTTTCATCCTCACTCTCTGCAAGTTCGGGAAATATTTGTTCCACGATCGTTCTTGTAGGGTCAAGGGACATCTTAGATGTACCGATTTTTTTTGCTCTCTCAAGTGCTTCTTTGTATTTCTTTTCGTAGTCCATATCATTTAACAATTTTAATTTTCTTTTCCTTGGGAATCTTCTTCATCACATCCAGAAGAAATGACGCTATCTTTGAAATATTCTATATACCAGTGTAGCCATCCAAGCCTCACATAAGCGTTGCCTTTGTGCATGAAGTTCATAATATTTTCAACTGAAAGAAACGGTATGACATAGCATTCATTTGTTTGCCATAACCCTATATAATCTCTTTGAGATGAATTTGGCTTTAAGTAGTGACGTTTTAGTAATTTAGGTATCATAGTTATTTAAATTAGTTTAACAATAATTAATCGCATCTGCACAAGCACAACAGCTCCAATAGGATGCAGTTGCTCTAAATCCACTCGTCTTCCGTTCCTATGAGTTTCTTCGTCGAAACACTGTATGGTGCGCACTGCTCGTAGTTTCCTGTCATGCACTTGTAGAATTTCCCGAGTGTCGTGTCCTCAATCCGCTCGAAGAAGTCTATGTGCCACACTCCTCCTTCGTTTCTCACAACAACCCTGTCGAAAGGCTCGAATCCCTTCTCGTCGCTTGTCGGTTCCTCCAATTGGTACTTGTCCTGATTCGTCAGGCTGATGAACAGTGACTCCCCGCTCTTGTTAGTGCAGAGGTATCCCTCATCGTCAATTGTCGTGCTTATGCTTTCCACAAGCCAACGCACACCGCCCTTGGCAAGAACTATGTAATCCCCGACCTTGAATTTTGGACTCAGGTTTGCTTCAGCCTTCACAAGTGACTTCTTTCCGGCATTGTACACATATCCGCTTTTACGCAGATGTTTTCGGAACTCCTCGCACTCGTCAGGTGTCGCGAGTGTGTTGTCGAAGTATCCGAAGAGGTCTCCTTCCTCGGGAAACTTCATTGTTCTCGTGAAATCACCTGACGATATAAAACAAAGCACCTCCAAGTTTTTGTTGCCGTTTGTACCCGTCACTACCGACTTCACCATTGAAATCCAAGGATATTTCGTGGAAATAATGTTTCCAGTGTCCTTCAGGATGTCACCGCATCGCAGGTCTTCCATAGTCCACAACCTGTAGTCGCCATAGTGCTTTTTGGGAACTTCAAGCACCGCCCCGTTCTGGTTCTCGCATAAATACCCTTCTTCTGTCACTTTCCTCACTAAGTAAGGGTAGTTTTCTCCTATATCGTTGATTATCCAGTTTCCCTCAACGAACAAAGGAAGCATGGTTTCCGACACTTCGCTTATCTTGTTCAGCTCCTTTTTATCAGCGTCCCACTCATACCCAATCTTATGCATCTCGTCAAACATGAGTTGCTTGTCCGTCTCGCTCGCAGCCGACACCTTTGAGGTTTCAGTCCAAAAATCTGAAGGGTCTGCGTTGAAGCGCAGCTCACCACCCATTTTGTACAATCCGCAGTGCGCCGAGCATCTGTCTCCTTCGTGCGACTTGTATATGAAAGGAAGTCCGAACTGGCTGAGGAGTATGTCACCCTCCTTGGCTTCGGAGATGCTCCACCCCTTTCCAACCTTCACCATCTCACGTGACTCCTTGTCAAACACATAGGAGCACAAGTTCTTGAGATCGGACAGCACTTCCTTCTCCTCTTCCTCGGAAACAAATTCCAACATGTGCAACTCACATTTGTCAAAAGTTCCTATCTCGGTCAGGCTTTCTATGCTGAAGAAGCCATTTTTAGTCGAAACGTAATAGGAGGAACCTGTTGAAAGCACGTGACCGATTACAGCCTTTTGGCAAACAAGGTACTCCTGCCAGCAGTACCAATCAACAACATCATTGGTTGGTAGCAAAAGGCTCTGCCCGGAGTCGGTTATTTTTCCATCGCTCTTGTACTTCACGACCGGGTATGAGCGGTCATCGCATTGGCTGCACACAATCTTGTCGTCCTCGACACGTATGAATCTCGTGAAACCGTAAACCTTCGAGTAAATCACCAAACCCTCGGGGGCGTTCTTCAAAATGTTTGATATATCTTCCATAACACTGTTTATTTTTATAATTATACGAACTATTGATTAGAAACTATGTACTCGTTCATCCAAGGGCAGCTCGCGAACGCGACCTTCGTTTTCCCCTCAGACTTCATAACTTCGTTCTTACCAATCAGGCAGTCAAGCAGGTCTCCGCACTGTGAACAATGCAGTGTCCTGCAGCACTTGCACGTGTCGTGGAGGAATGTCTCGGCATCCGACTCGGACATCACCGACTTGTCCAGAACCTCAACCTTGTCAAACACCTCTCCGAACCCACGGATAGCGTTCGCAGGCAGCTCATACCATTCCAACTTTTCACCGTAATGCTCCTTGTCTATATGCTCGCTGAGTCCGCAGAAATTCGCCGTCGTGCGTTTCTTGCCGTTTCTGACTATCACCAGTTTCTCCACGTGGATAATGAACAAGTCCATCCAGTTGATGTCGAAGGGAACGACCTTGAAGGTCCCCTCACCGAATTTTCCCAATAATTTGTCTCCGTTTGTCATAACGCAAAATATCAAAAGTCCATAACTAAAAATTCTTCACACCTTCAATCTGTCTGTTCAGAAGGAACTTGTACAAGGAATCCATCTTTTTGTCGTTCTCCTCGAATTCCTCGGCTCTGTAACCATCGAACTTCAGATGCCCTATCAACGCGTTGCACTGGTACGTGTTCAGTAGTGACAAGTCCAAATCGGCAAACCTGCCGTTCAGCAACTCCGAAAGGAACGCACGCTGTTTCTCGCTTGACTGTTTCAAAGGAACTTCCAAGAGACCCTTTGCTTTGTTGGCACGCAGCCCCTTTCCGTAGTTTCCGGTGCCAATACTGCATGATGTCAGGTAGGAACTCATGTACTCGTCCGATGGAAGACCACGGTACTCTACGAGTGCGTCAACGGAGTCGCACCAAGACTTCTCTATGTCCTTTGTCCTCTGCTGTTTTCCCCCTAACTTTGACTCCTTGAAGTCCTTGTTGTCTATAGTGCCGATTAGATACAGCTTCTCGTCGGCGTAGTTGTCATAGTTTCTCATGAACACGAAGCACGAAACACTGGCTATGCACGAGCAGTCCAGCTCGAACCATTCCTCCGTGATGTTAGAGCATACAATGAACACAAGTTTCTTCTTATAGTTCATGTTTATGTACAGATGGTCTTTCCTGACTATGAATTTGCAAGTGTGAGTTTCGGTGGAACCGTCTGTGAAGTTGGTTACTGCCTTGACACCTATGTCGCATTTTATGTACCCTGCTTCGTTGACCAGATCGGAAGGCAAGTCATCGCTCTTTATGAACTCGTTCACCTCGTCGAACGACACACTCTCACCGTCGAACTTGATTACGGCATCCAGCCGTTTCGTGTTTCTCTTTACGTTTTTGATTACTTGGAACTCCATACCACCCGAATTTTTAATGAATACATTTATTTAATTATCTTCGGCAAATCTACTACATTATTTTAATAATGTCAAGAGTTTTTGAAAAAAAAATGCACATCCTCACGTTTTTGATGTGCGCAGCGCATATTGGAACGACACCTTGGTAATGCACTCAGCCACCGCAGGAAAGCAGTGGCGAAAAATTGTGTTGGGGACTCCTCGTGCAACACCACACGCCAACTCAACGATTTGGCACCTTGTTTAAACTCCACTAAACGCAAAGTCTTCACGCATAATGGAGAAGGTGACGTTTCGATTCCGGCTATCCACGTGACTTCGCCGAACTATATTGCCTAATATACAAAAACCGCCACGGAATCTCTCTACGTGGCGGTGTCTGCAAAAAAAAATAACCAAACTCTCACCAAGTTATATATACGAAATTTTACAATTTTTATAAAAACTTATTAGCGAGAAAACCCAAAGGTCTTTAGCCTTTGGGATGAATCGCTCTAACCTTGATTTTCTATATATTTACGAATAGTGTCTGGATTTGCTTCACCAATTGAACAAACAAAATAACCATCACTCCAAAATGTATGTTCTTTCCAAAATTCTTTCTTTAGAAAACTATAATAGTGTAACCGTGAACTACCTACAAATTAAAGATTTGTGGGTAGTTCACATCCAGTCTCCGCTAAGGGATTCGTCAGGAATAGGTGGAACACCTTCAACCTCTACCTCTATCCCGTAGTTCTTCCAAAGGAAGTCCCTCTGACTCTCTGACATCTTCCTGTCATAGTAGATGCCCAGATAACCAGCAGAATCCTGTTTCAGTGCAAAGATGACATCAGGCATACGTAGTCCTTTGGGATTAGGATGCTCGTTGTCAAGTATGTAGGTGTCAAGAGACTTTGTTACAAAGTCAATACTGTCTATGTCTTCAGTATATCCTAACTTTATGTTGTCCTTCAGCTCGTCTGTGGCTACCTTCAAATCCTTTCTGTCTGTAATGGCATAGTCAGGGATGAGAGATTCACTCTCGAACGCAAGGCATTTGATTCCGTGTCCGTAGTCTATGCCGTCAGCAGTAAGATTGAATGATTCGAGTGAACCGTAGGCTTCCTCTATCAGGTCTATCGTCGGTATGTCAGGATGTATCGTTATCATTATAAAGATGTATTTGTGTATGTTACACACAAATATACAAAATCAGTAGTTAAGCACGCAGTCCCTCTTTATCCTCTTGTACCGCAATGGATCGTAATCGTCAAACTTCTCCCAAGCAACCATGTTCTTTGATTCCGCAGGTATATACTCTCCTCCGAAGTCATAGAACTTTCCATCGTCAAACCCAACAACGAAGTGACCGACCACAACATCGTAGTACAGCTCGCCACCGAACCTGTTCTTTAACAAAGTGGCAGCCCAGTAGCAGTTACCTGTGTCCCAGTCCTTGATTCCGAGCCTCTCCCTGAACTTTACGAGCTGCGATGTGAAACTTCCGTCTTCAAGTCCGTCGAAGTACGAAAGTATCTCATCAAAGGAAACAGGCTTGTACCCGTGGAACTCAACATTGACGTTGTAGTACCGCTCGCTCCCCGGTGGAAGTGCCATGTTGTAGTTGTGAGACGAGTCGGGAACATGTATGTGCCCGTGTATGTTACCACGGCACTCCTTGAGGAACAAAGGATGGATTGGGATGTGCGTGCAGATGAAGTCCTTGTACCTTAGCACTCCCATCGTAGTAATACCCATGTCCTTCAAGGTTGAGCAGCACTTCTTCACATCGTGGTTGCCTCCTACAACAACCTTAATCCCCTTCAGCTTGTCAAGCACTGAAAGGTTGGAGCGTTTCTCCATTGTGATGTCACCGAGTATGTACACGACATCCCGCTTTGTGACGGTTTCGTTCCAGTTGTGGATAATAAGTTCGTCCGACTCCTTGGAAGCCATACCCCTCAGCGTGTTCGTCAGCAACTCGTGACCGAAGTGCAGATCAGATGTGAAATAAACCTTTCCCATAGCAAATCTCAGTTTGGATAATAAACGTAGCAGTTATTGAATGTCCTCCTCACGAGCTCCTGCAACTGCTCTGATGGAACGAACGTGCATATAGCGAAAACTTCGTCAACTTCTATCGGAAGAGTCGGCAGTATGTGTGTTATGAAGTGCTGACCTGACACGTTGAAGAACTCTGTCTTCGGTGCTTGATACCTCCGCACTTCAAGGAAGTCCTCCTCATCCTTGAACGGCTTGTAGGAGTCAACCCCTATATATTTTTTGAAGTCGCCGAAAAGGTATGACTGGGCGTTGTAGCCGCAACCGAAGTCTATGACAACGCAACCTTTGTCTAATATGCCTGACAATGGAAAATATATGGGGTCGCACACAAGAAACTCAGGGGAGCACTCAGCGGACGCTGTGCCACCGAAAACCCTATCGTGCTCCTCATTTGGAATCATGTCGTACAGAGCCCTGTTTAATCCTGAAAATGTGTCCATGGCTTTTAGAATGGAATGTTCTTGTTGTCAAGTTCGGAACTTGCAGTTGTACCTCTATAGATTTCTGTGGTGAGGTCTGTAGTAGTGATTAGTTCTTTTGATTTTCCAAGAACGGGGCAGTTTATGCAGTCGTGTAAAGGATTCATGCAGTCGTCAAAGGTTCGGCACTTCTGATACACGGGACCGCCGATGCTGTCAGGAACTCTCGGTATCGTGTATCCTCCGAACTCCTTGGTTATCATCGTAACGTCACGTCCTTCTCCCTGCATTCTTGACACAAAGTCCAAGCACTCCTCCGCATTGTCGAAGCAGTCGAGGTACTCCTCGTGAACTTCAAGGTTTCCAACCTTCTTCTCGGTCACTATGTAAATTTTCATCTCAGCATTTATTTAATGTGTTTATAAAAAGAAGAACATTCGTAAGGAAATCGGCTATCCTGACAAGTTCCTTCACATCCTTGTAATTCTCGGACTCAGCCTTGCAGAGTGACTGGCACATGGAGAATGTGTTGTACTTGTAGTTGTCAGGGTCTTCAAAAAACTCGCACAGTTTCTCAAGTTCGTTTTGGAATGAGGACTTCCGCTCCTCGGGCACTTTCTCCCAAATACCTCTTCGTCTCTCAATCTCTTCATCTGTTGAGCAGTTATTAGTAAGAGTCCACAGAAGATGCTCCGCGACCTTTTTCGGAATCGTGTCGATTCTCTTGTTGTGGAGAAGGAATTCGTACTCTTCCTTTGTTATCTCCTTCCAGTTGCCGTCCTCATCGGTTGTCTCAAACCGGTTCACCTCAACACGCTCTCCTTTAGGAGTTATTATGTAGTAAATCCCGACTGTGTCGAAGTCACCGTTAGATTTGTCGCACAGGAACTCCTGCGCATAAATCCTGTACTTCTCCCTTGGCGGATAGTAAGGCATCCGTATAGGAAAGAGTTCATTAAGGATTTGGAGGTTTCCATTCCAAGTGTTTGACGGATTCTCAATGTCAACAAAGTAGCCTCGGTCTATATCTTTGTACAGGATGGTGCCATCTTTATGCTCCTCCCGGAACAACGAACTTATCCGTAAGCACTGGATTACGGATTTCAAACCCATGGATTTGGCAAAACCGGGGTCATTGAGTTCAATGTCAAAATCATTGTCAGTTATAGGTGTCAGTGGAAGTCCATCAAGTAAGTCCTTCAATATCTCCTTAGTGAATCCGAAACTCGCTCCAGAATGCTCCTGATTCATCAGCACGTTGTATGTCTCAAGTGCTGACTTGTAGCAGGCACACCCGTAGTCGAACTCATCCGAGTCGAAGTCATAGTCTGGATTCTCCCTCTTGCATGCGAGACGGCACTCGTTCTCCGCCCAATCGAATTTCTTTCTTCTTGCCATAACAATAACAAATTTTCAGTTTACATATTATACGAACTTTTTACACCAATTCCTTATATTTGCTCAAATCTCAATCATCTTCATCAATTTCATCTACCATGTCTTCGCATTGTTCATCACTTTCTTGGTCTTGGCATTCCGTATTGAACATGTCTGAAACGAATTTTGAATACTCGTTACATTCATTGTCAATTCTTGAATACCGTATTTCCTTGTGTATTTCAATATATTCCTTCACTATAGAATTAGCCTCCTCTTCTGAAAGCTCTTTTATCTCAAAATGACGGATTATATCCTTACCGTATGTTTAATTCTGAACATTTCTGTCTTCATAAACTTTCTGCTTCGTCGGCTCCGCTTGCTTTGGTGAATATTCACCAAGTAGAGGTGGAGTCTCCACAGACTTGAATTCGGCTGTACGGCAGCCTATTATTCTTATTCCTTCATTGAGTATGTTTCTTGCAGCATTCAAATCCCTATTGTGATGTTCACCGCATACAGGGCAAGTCCATTCTCGTTCTGAAAGTGTTAGATTCTTATAAATATATCCGCACTTATTGCAAGTCTTTGAACTTGGATAGAATCTATTGACAAACTCAAGTTGTCTTCCATGCCAAGCAGACTTATAAGTTAGAATCCTACGAAATTCTCCGAAACTCTTCTCCTGTATGGATTCTGCAAGCTTGTGGTTTTTTAGCATTCCACTAACATTCAAATCCTCCATCACTATAACTTGGTTATCGTTAAGTAAGGAGTTTGATACCAAATGAAGGTAATTTTTCTTTATATTATTAATCTTTTCATATTCCTTAGCCAATTTTATTCTCGCTTTGTTTCTATTCTTTGAACCTTTTTGCTTCTTTGATACGCGTCTATGCAATCGTTTTATTCTTTTACTGTGACACTTCTTAATATGAGGATTGTCGAACACTTCTCCATCGGAAGTCACGACAAAATCCTTTACACCCAAGTCTATTCCTATCTTATTGTCTGTATAAGGTAGTTCCTTACGTAAGCTGCCGTCAATAAGTATTGACAAGAAGTAATGGCCAGCACAGTTTTTACTCAAAGTTGCAGAACGAATATTGTCTTTATTTGAAACTATGTAGTCAAGATATTTGTCGGAACATCTGAACTTTATGTCGTGTATGTTTGCAAGTGACAATTTCCTTGTTGAGTAGTCATTCATTTTGGATATGGCTTCCGACGGAAATCTACAAGAATGATTATTGGACTTTTTTGTTTTATATGTAGGGAATCCGTTTATCTTCTTAAAAAACATTGAGTATGCACTCAACAAATCTTTGATTGCTTGTTTTAGAACCTTTGTATTCTGTTCCTGCAGCCAAATGAAATTTTCATCTTTTGTCAATTCGCTATGAAAGAAATGGCCAAGATTCTTCAAGGTGGAACTTTGCTTTTCAGATTTGTACATTTTAACGGAATAATCAAGACACTGGTTATACACAACCCTGTAGCAACCCAGCAATTTGTTTATCTGGGTTTCCTGCTCCTTGTTCGGATATAATCGTATCTTGATTCCTTGCTGCATTATTCCTTAATTTTTCTTCTTTGTGCACTTCTTCTTCCGTAATACTTTCCAGAGAAACTTGCAAGCAGACTCATTATGTCTTGTGCAAGGTCTTCCTCATCGGAGACATCGGTTCCATTAAGAACAATCACCTTACAACCATAACTCTCGAACATCTTTGAAATGAATCCGAATTGGAATCTGGTGAGTCTGTCTTTATGTTCTACCACAACGAATTTAAGTTTTCCTGCAATAACCAAGTCTGTCAGTTTTACAAATCCTTGCCGATTGTCATTCAATCCGCTACCAACATCCTTGATTACATGTTCAACCTTAATTCCGTTCTTCATACAGTATTCTGATATTCTCAATGCTTGCCTATCCAAGTCTCCCTTTTGTTTTTGTTCGTTAGAAGAGACCCTTGCATATATAGCAGATACCTTATCATTTTCTGTATCTTCTGTCAGAGTACCCATATAACGCAAGACATCTTCTTCAAGATAGCGTCTATGACCTCCCGGTGTCTTTATTGTATGTAAAGGAGCATCCTTATCGTTATCCCAGAGCCTCAATGTCTTTTGAGATAGCGAAATCATATTCGATACTTCCGATATTCTTAACAATCTACTCATTCAATCCAATCAAATCTTTTACAACATCTTTCGACTCATCCAATATTTTTTGAAACTCTTCGATGGTTATAGTTTCATCTATATCGAACATAATAGGATAAACAGTTCCATCTTCTGTTTCAAATTCTTTCTTTGCAATATCAAGTCTAATTACTTTCATCATTATTGAGTTTTACATTGTTATTTATTTGCAAATATAATAGATTTTTATCAAATTGTCAAGAAATGTTCAAATTTTTATTAACTGTTTATTAACCCATACTTTCGGATTGTAACTAAATTTCAAGTTTTACTTACAATCTATCACTTCCACTTCGGACAGGGTGTGACAAATTGTAACTTTTTCTCCTTGTTTTATTACAAATTATAATTCAGATGTCCAAGGTTAGTTGCTCTGACTTGTCTGGTCCCTTGTCTATGAGCAGTTTCCTGAATATGCCCTCGAGCACGTCAACCACTATGGAGTTTCCTGCCAGCTTGTACTGCTGTGAGTTTGACACTCCGCTCCTCTGTATTGTGTCTATGTCTTCCTCGCTGACACCCATGAGTCTGAAGCACTCCCTCGGAGTCAGCTTCCTTATCCTGTAGTTCAATTTCTGTCCTTCGTTGTTTTCCATATCATCTATATTTTTGTTATCGCTCTCCTTTACAAAATGGTTCTCCTGAAAACTGCTTGTAGTCACTGACGGTGAAGTCTCTGTGTTCTCTGCGCCGTCGAAGAACCCGTGGGGTCTCGAAACTATGGAGGGCTCAACAACGTAGTTGTCCTTCTGCACCGAAGTGAGTGTGCCAGAGCAACCGTCCTTCCTTGGAACGTACTCCTTATGAGCGTAGTCGTCAATACCTTCCCTGCGCAGTTTCTTCCCCTCTTCAGTGCGTGCCTTCGTCAGCACGCTCGGCATCTCAACAACGTGGTTCTGTGTGTTTTCACACTTTGCGGCAGTGACGCAGTTAGCGACTTCAACGGGATGACGGTCAATGACCCTCCCCTTTTCGTCACGTGACCATCCGAGCACAACCTTGTCTGTGTCCGCACTCTTCTCAAATATCTTAGTCTCAAGGTTTCCTCCACCGCAAGTGTGCTGTGTTGGAGCAATGCCTTCAGGGTCGTACACCCTCCTGCTTTGCTCGTGCATGTTCGCCCATTTCCCTTCTTCAAGGGAAAAAGCCACCTTAGTCGTTATGTTGTCGTTTCCCATAGTATTATCGTTATCATCGTATTCAATCAAAAATAGTTGTTGCTTGAAGAGATTCTTGTTGTAACTGTTATAAAGACATCGTCAAAAAAGTTCTTGTTATACAAGTCAACACCGTTCGGTCTGTACTTGTCTATGTACGTCCGAAGAAATAAAATTACTCATAACTACTCATTTCTGAATTATACGAATAATTCTCTGTATGTGTACACATACTTCCTCGGAACGACAGAAGTTTTTCCTTCAAGTCACATCTTTTGATGCGAATTGGTTCAAAACTTCCGTCAATATTTTGTTTTAAGAGAGGCCGAAACACGGTTTCGCTCGCTCTGTTTCTTATGTTAATACTTGCATTATGGTCCCATTCTCCTTCAGGAACTTTATAAGTCGGTTAGCAGCCATCCTTTCCCCTCCATATTTCGACAACAACCAGCTTGTTTCCTCCGAACGTTGTCACGCACGAGAATATGTCGTTCGAGTACGGTTCGAGTGCCTGAGAATCTCCGAATCCACGCATACCACCACGGATGGTCCCGCAGAACATCTTGGAAAGGTCAACCTTACCCTCGTTGCTGTTTCTAAGTGTCACCTTCATTTTTTCAACTCCTCTATCTCTACAAGAACCGTGAAGTTCTGGTTGGTCTTTATGCAGGATGACACCTCGTTGCTGAACGATTCGAGAGCTGGCATGTCGTGGAATCCACGACTCCCCCCCCAGAATCTTCGCGGAGAACATCCTGTGCAGGTCAACCCCGTTGCTATGCCTCAAACGAACCTTCATTCCTCCTTGATGAAATTGTCGTCCATCCTTCCACCCGCGTGTGTCGTGACAGCCTTGCCGACTCCCTCGCCATGTGTCGGGTTGAAACGGAATCCGTTGCCCTTAGCCTTCTGCTCCTCGGAGTTCCTCATGAAGAAGTCAACCATCACGTCCTTCAGGTAGTACTTCTCGTCAACGTTGTCCTCAAGGACATCCTTCAGCCGTTTCTCAAGTTTCATCGGCTTGGGGAAGTAGTACGGAAACCTCACGTCCTCACGTATTGAAAGAAGGAACACACGCTCCCTGTTCTGTGGAACTCCGTAGTCCTTCGCGTTCAGCACCTTCCAGAATGACTTATACCCCAATTCCTCAAGAACCCTGAACCATTTGAAGAACAACGGCATGAACTTCTCCGACACAAGCGCGGAAACGTTCTCAAGAAGGCAGTATTTAGGTCTCTTTATCGTTATGGCCTTCTGGCACTCCCACAGAAGTGACGAACGTGTCCCAGAGCCTTCCTCGCCACCCTTCTGTTTCCCTGCTTGGGAAAAGTCTTGGCAGTTGTGAACAATACAACCATTTGCAGTATATGAATTGTCAACGGAAACCTCCATATTATAAACTTCACAATCCGCCTCAAAAGTGTTTATTTCTCTGATGGGACACCAAATATATCCATTTTCATAAAACGCCTTATCTTGTTTACTTTTTTCAAGTTTCCAACATATTTGGTAAGTTGGAAGTTGATTCACTACTCGATTCTCAATAATATGCTTGGTAGGACGATTTGTGAAATAAATCTTGTATGGAGTTTTGAAAACTTTTGCAACACAATGTCCAAGACCATACGCCAACTCTTTACTTACTGTTGTAATCTTATATAAATTATTTACAACACACCCATCACTTGCCAAATAACCATCAACAAAGGAACGAAGGTATTCTATCGGAAGATTTAGAGTTTCTCCATCTATTCGTTTGCCGTAAGCATAAGAACCGTACCTCTTAACAAACTCGTAAAGCTCTTTTGAAGTAATTTGTATTTTATTGACAGTCCTTTCCTTGACAATAGTATAATTAAAACCACAAGATTTTATGGCATCAGTCAAGGTTTCCTTGTCTCTTGTACTATCATTACAGCAAATAATAATCCCAAAGGATGTATTATGCACATTCTTTTTCCAACCATCTCCTACATATCTTCCCATTAGATACCAAAAACTATTGTTCGTAAAAAGTTCAGATAGTCTGTTTGAGATGTTATGATGTCCAAATCTATTATCAACCACACCTTTCCATATAGGTAACTGATTCACTTGGTTAATAGAGACTCCAACATAATGATTTTTTGTCAAATCCTTAGCAAGTACCCATTCCGGTTCTTTGAATGTTCTAATACTTTTATGACCCTTTCTATATTTTTCCCGTACATAGAATGGATGCTCCGGAGTACAGTCCAGATTATCAAAACACATTGCTTTTAAGTTGTACATAGTACCTGAATAGTGTTTCAGCATTGGTTTAACCACACACTGAAATCTATTCGTGTGTGTCAATACTTCATCTTTGTCTGTTATACTCTCTATAGGTTTCAACCCATTCCATGTCATAACAAGAGTTCCAGCAGTAAAACAAGGTGACGAGTATGTGAAAAGGTCGAAGTCAGGGACTTTCTCCCAGTCTATCTTCGATATGTCCCCGTAGTTCATGACATCGCCATGCACAGCCTTGTACGCCTGTATAGCGTACTTGTCTATCTCGGCAATCCCGACGGGTTCCACCTTAATCTTGTCCGGGTGGAGCTTCTCCAACCTCCTCAACGCCATCAGCTGCGATCCGTAACCGGCGAATGCCTCAAATGTTCTTATTGTCTCCATCTATCTTCAAAATTTGTTTTATTATACGAACTTTCACGTCAATTTGTTTGTGCAGTACGGACACTTGCCGAAATCGAAACTCCCGTTCCTTTTCAGCTTCATTGACTTCGTGCGTTCAAGACACCAGCAGTCCACGTGCCTGAAACCACATTTGTTAGGGTTCTCTCCGAACGGGCAGTCCTGAACCCTCTCAGGTGTCTTGTCAAGTATTATCCTGCTAATCATAGTCTATCCCTCCTTGTTTTTCGTAAATGTCGTTTGTAAATCAAATTAGTTAAAAAATTCGACAACCTCTTGATGTAATTCTTTAATTTCGTCTTCTTCCCAATAAGAAAACTTATCATTTGTTGGAATACCTGCTATACATTTTGCAGTGACCATTGCTTCATCGTCAGTAACACATCCAAAATCGAGTGGTGTACCGTCTTCATTACACCATTTTTGAAAATCACAGCAATTATCGTAATAACAATAAATTGATTTGTGACAAGTAAATCCCATATTACTATCGAATGTAATATTGTATTTTTTAATATAATGACTCATTTTAATAAATTAGTTAAACAATATTTAATTGCATCTTCACAAGCGTTCTCATTATTTTCAAATCCTGCTTTTGCTTTTACTAACAATACCATATACTTATACTGCTCAAATTTATGAATTTCGTAGGCGTACATAAATCCTTCGTTGGTGATATATGGTTTTATTGTAATGTGTAGGTTATGTGCCTCTCTTAACCACTTCATTGCCATTTGAAGGGTTGGGGTAGAAACGCAAGTGCCCGCATTTCTATTTATCAGACAGGGGTCAAATTTAACTCCACAATTCTTATTTGGGTTATAAAAAGTATGAATTGGTATATCAAACCCTTTTTCTTTTAATAATTTTGCCGTTTCAATCGAAACATAATCTTCCGTTATCATAGTTATTCCTCCATGTTTATATTAAATTTAAAGCATAAGTAATGGCATTATCTAAACATTTATTATAGGATTCAATTGGAAATTCTGGAATATAATCTTCATTAATCAAATTTAAAATAGTTTTATCTTCCTTTTTTATTATCTTATAGACACAGAACGATAAAAAACTTTTTTCTTCATTACCAACAATAATTGAATAAGGTTGTACATTGACAAGTATTTCTTTTTCATACAGAAACTTTATAGTATCTTGATAGGTAGGAGCAGTAATAACACCCTCACTACAATCACTATTACAAATATCAACTTCACCATAAAATTCCATTGCATAATCAATAGAACAATCTATGTCGTATACCATAAAACAATATCCGTCAAAACCTTTTTCTTTTAATAGTTTCGCTGTTTTAAATGAAACATAATCTTCTTTTATTATCATAGTCGTTTAAATTAAATTTTCCAAGCAATATTTTATCGAAGCATCAACACATTGGTTATAGTTCTCAATAGAATATAAACCACTTTTTTCTGCTTCTTTTTCAATGTCATCCATATCCCAGATGTAATACATTACACATAAATAACCATCTTTGTCAATTGTTGGATTTATAGAAATTAATAATTCATGTTGCTCTCTCAACCACTTCAAAACTTGTGATTGTGTTGGTATATAATAAGCATCACAATCTTGCCATGTTGGGGCGTTGGATTCTTTTGTATACCAAATTGGTCTAAAATCTTGTACAAAAACTTTATCAAGAAAGCAACCTTTCTCTAATAATAACGGCATTAACTCTTTATTTACATAATCCTCACTTGTCATAATTATTCTTCCTCGTATTTTTTCTTGTAATCAATCTCTGCCATGACTAATTTATTTTACAAACAATTTTCTCTATTTACTCTTTCAAAGCATTTTCGAGGGGATTCAAACGGTTTAAGTTCGAAACATGTTTCATAAACTCCACCCTTCCAAGAACCCTTGTCTTTGCCTACACCAGACTTAAATGCAACTTCTATTACTGTACGTTGGAAGTCAAACGCATTTGTCCACATCAACCATTTGCGTCTCCACGTTCTTCTTTCACGACGGTATATTGCAGGAATAAATTCCCCGTCAAAATCTTCCCAAATGCTCTCATATACTACAGCCTCTGTAGGATTATCCTTAAAATCATAATTCAAGTAACCAACTCTTTTCATATATTCATAATAATCTGTAACATCAATCCAACAACCATCTTTACTCCAAACTTCATGTTTATAATGACAGCGTGTAACAAACGGAATATCCCAAACGATAAACTTTGTGCCACCATGCATATTACCTTCTCCACCATAATATACCCAAAATGAGTTATTGTGTATAGCGATTCCGTATTCGGGTGCATCACATTCTTCTTCCCATTTTTTATTTACAAATGGCAGTTTTATTATGAACGTCCAAAAGATAGCACCAATTTTTATTTCAGGTCTTCCATCAAAATAGCCACATTTTGCAAATGTTAGTCTAAAGCAAGGAAAATCTTTCCAACACACAATTTCAAAATTTCCGATTTTTAATTTTCTTTCTTTTGCCATAGTTTTTAAATTTTATAATCGCCTAAATATCCGTTTTTTAAAAAAACACGAATACTAAATCCACCTTTCCATTCTTCACGCAATTTTGCTACCTCTTCTTCCGAATATAATAATATTTTTTGCATAGTTCTAATTATCTTTTAGTTCATGAATTTCCTGATTAATCAATATTGACATTACCATTGCAGCAATCAACAGAAGTAAATCTGGTGTTTCGTTTACAAATGACACAAAAAACGCAATATAAAAACCACTATTTACTACCAAACCTAATATAATTATTATTGCTTTAATTGTTTTCATAGTTTAATTATTTTGAGTTATACATTCCTTCGGGTGCCTCCAATGCGAGCCCCATTGGGATTAAACCGTTTACGTCGTAATGACCTTCAATGAGATACGATAAGTTTGATGTCACCTTACCCAACTTATCCCACCTTCCACACTGAATATCCAGTCCGTCAATGCTCCTGAGGTATGGCTTGATGTCACAGAATACACGCTCACAATTAAGATCATCAATATTCTCAAGTTCATCAAGGATATAAGTATCAAGTTCAATAACAGCACCTTCTGAACCATTCTTTGCGGCATCAGCCCATATACATTTGCATTGTGTCTTTGTATATAGACGACACTTTAAATCATTTAACAGTATTTGTTTTTCCTCCTGTGTCATAGTAATTTATTTTCTTTAAGATAAATAATCATTTCAATTACAGTATCAATCGGACTTTCCGCTGATGTGGATTTGCCCATACATCCTTTTGAGAAAAGATGATATTTTTCGACGACACTATCCTTTACCAAAACAAATCCTTTTGGCAGAAGATTCATCAATGCCGACAGACTCCAAGCAGGGACATCCTCCTCATGCTTGTTGAACTCCCCGTCGTACATACCGCTCAGGTATGTCTTTTCTTCATAGTGCCACCAGTACATGTCGGCGGTACCCTCGTCTATCCCCAACTCAAGCAGTTTATTTGACTGCTCTATCGTCGTCGCTATTTTGTTTTCCATATCAGTACATATTTAATCAATGTCGTCGTAATCGTTGTAGTGTATGTCGAACCACACCATTATGATGTATAGTGCGAAGAATACAAGCATCAGGTTCATGGCTTCACCACCTCCATTTTCTTAACACGCTTTCCTAAAGTCTTCTTATATAGCTCCTCACGGTTCGAGACTATTTCCTTTGCACTCTCCAATGTGATGTTCTGTGTTCTCACGAACAATATGTCGTCAGTTTGGTAAAGGAACGGCATTCCCAAGAATCCGTTCTTCTCAACTGTGTAGTCTATGTCTCCGTTGTAGTGCAGCTCACGTACTATCCTCCATTTGTGGAACGCCCATAGAGGCTCCTCAAAGAACAAATAGAGCCAGAAACAGCACACAGCAACCACAAGTAATGTAAAAATAACCGCTATCATATCACTTACTTTATCTTGATTTCCAAAAGTTTCCCTTCCTTGTCAACACAGACCGTGTCGTACTGCAACGTGTTGTTAAGTGCGTCTATTACATAGTCGGAGCTCTGAAGCATCTGGATTGAACCAATCACACAGAGCATCATAGCCACACCGAGCAGTATCAATGCGAGTGAACCTGAGTCGAACCCTCCGTACCTGTTTCTCGCGAACAGGAATCCCGATACGAACATCAGGACTGTTCCAATGACCAAATTAACCATATCTTTACTTCTTTTAACGTTAACAAATTTTTATGTGATTTTCTACAGCTTCTTTCTTAACCTTTGACAAGAAAGAATCAAGCAGTTTAATATCCAATTTATTCTTGTTAAACGAGTTGAACGTATCAATCAATTCTTTTTTGCTCTTGCATTCCTTTGATGCAATGACCCTTACGTTGCCATCAGTTACAATATAATTTGTAACTAATTTAAAGTCCGGACGAAAGAATTGGTATGCTCTCTCGCCATCTTTTATCAATGGCTTATACGGATACTTAACAAATATCAATTGTTCTGAATTCAGAATCTGATAGTATCCATTCCAATTAAATATTTTTTCGACTTTCATATCTTTACTTCTTTTAACGTTTACACTATTTTACATAAAACTATCGTATGTTCTCCTTTCGTTTGTTCCGGGCGGTTGAAAGAGAACAACTGTCTCCGGTGTAAGACCTCTTCAATCGTTTTGTTTACTGAAGACAAATGTTCCGCACCCACGTCTAACTTTTGTATCATTCACTATGATTTATGATGAACTTATCTATGTTTACGGTCACCACCCGTTCCAGAAGCCATCCACATAGTTACTTTGGCAAGTTTCGTCTATAACCAGCGTTTGTTTATAACCTCAACGCAATTTGGAATTGTGGAGGTGCGGGGAATCGAACCCCGGTCCGGAAAACCGTCAATGCAAAACATTATTCACATGCTTAGGATGTCATTTAGTGATTGACCCAAATCAGCGTAACCGCAGCAACCACCACCAAGTTTAATCTAACTTGGAAATCTTAAAGGCTTTTAGGCAGCCATTCTGATGTCTGCTGTTGCAGTCATGTCCGCCAAACGATTTGCGAAGTCAACAACCTTGTTGCCTACTTTGCTGAAAGTGTCTTTTACCTTTATTGTTTCGGTCTGTTTAAGGAGTGTTTACCAAACTCCGCATGTGCCTCGCACCACTAATCTCCCGTCAAAGCCATGCACCCCCATAAGTATTTCAATGTACTCCTCATTCGTATCAGGTACGGGTCTCGAACCCGTAATCTCTTCCTTGAGAGGGAAGTGACTTAACCAATTTGTCCAACCTGACATTATAAAATACCGTAATGCTGACCTTACACCTATGATTGCTACTCCAATCACATATTAGTTGTACACCTAATATGCAATATAGTGCACTACTTCACAACCACGCAGACTCGAACTGCACCTACGGTAAACTATGTTCAATGTACTCTCTTCACACATATTATACGAACTTTCTCAAAAATTTTCCCCATACATTTTTATGTGAGGGTGGGATCCAAGTGTGTTCTGGATTTCCCCATACATTTTTGGGAACTTGTTCCTTGTATGTTGATGCAAATAATTTTAATACTTATTTTAATACAAAATTGTAAGGTATTGTAAATCAATAAAATAAAATTGCCCCTCCGCATTTCACGAACGGAAGGGCAACCCATCACCCAAAAACTTTAAAATAACAATATTATATCTACAATAGTAGAAATTAAAATGATTCTATAGACCTATGCAATATATTCTGCGAATCCTTCGACTATTTCCTCGTCGGAACTTTCATTACCCACAAGTTCGATATAGTCCTGAATGATGTCGAAAGGAACTTCAGGGTACGATTTCCTAAGTATGAGGACAGCGTGTCTTTCAAAGTCCGATGCCTGAAACGAGTCAGTGACGTACTGCGGGAAGTCCTTGGGATCTAATCCGCAGAGTTCAAGCACATCCTCGTTTGACAGTGCTCCGTCAATGTATCCGTAGTCCTCAAGGACGAGGGATGCGGACTCAGGGTCTATGTAACCATTCTCTATGTCCATCCTCAACGATTCGATGACACCGAACATCGCAGTGTCCTCGAACTCAGGCTCTATACGTGAGTCTTTAACTCTTTTGTTTCTTTCGGTACGATACTCTCTGAGCATGGACTGAAACTCTTTTGAATTATAGTCGTCCATTGATATGTAATGACTATATAAGTCAGATTGATGGTAGGCACCGTCTTCTTGTTCTATTTTAAATTCAACAAAACACCAGATAGTAACTTCGGATGTGCTACCTTGATACTTGTACCACACATAGGAGTACAAAGAGTCATCGTAAATCTCGGCACGTTTAGGTGAGTATAAGGAAAATTCCTCACCAGACTCCTTACAGAGTTTCCAAGCAAGATTCCGGGCGAACGCATCGGCATCCTCCAATGTAGAAAAATGATACCCGGGGGTTTCCCACATTTTCTCCATGCTGATTCCGTAGTAGTCGCACTCAACTCCGAAATGAATGTTTTCTATCTTTGTGTTACGAGAGTAAAGCATATTCGTTCAATTTTATTAGTAATTACTCCAGAGAACTTCGGAATCAATGAACTCCACATTACCTTCAATGTCCATCTCTTCAAATTCTTCAAGAGCCTCAATGTCCATCCCCGGATTCTCTCTTGCAATCTCCTTAGCCATGGATATGCAAGTTTGTGAATTCTCGTATGTCTCAACAACATCACCACTCATTCTCACGACATACGTTGTTATTTTGGTTTCACCTGTGACAAGTCTGTCAATGAAATTCAAGATTTGGCTGTCTTCAATTCTTGCATCAAGTTCAATAAGGTTGTAGCTTTCAAATTTTGAGTTCAGGTCTGAGACAGTTCCGTCATATTTTGAATGACTCCATCCACCACCATAGCGGCATTTAACGTCAAGACCTTCAACGGAACCCTTGAACTCCGACAAAAGATATTCTGTGTTTATTGATTTTATGATTTCAGCCTCGGAATGGTTCGTCAGGAAATCCTCAACTTCATCTTCGTGGATACCGAACAATTCCTCCAAATCGTTTGTGTAGTAGAACTGGTACTCGAATGACGTAATCTTGCAAGATGCCTCTGCATTAACTTCTCCACCTTCCGAGTAGGAGTAAGCACTTTTTATCAGGCAAGTGGCATCTATGTCACAGTCAACAATGACTGTGTTGTAGCTTATGTCATAGGATTTCACCTTCAATGAGTTCACCTTTCCTACTGAAAGAATCTCGCTTTCTATCGTGTAGCTGGCTCCCGCACCGTCCTTTATCTTCTTTAAGTTCATAGTCGTACAATTTTTTGTTAAGCATACATAATTTTTCCGGTATTTTCATTCATCCAGCAAGTGTAACTTGCACACTCGCTTTCTATAATCTCTTGTTCATCAGTCCAAGCTGTTATATCAAGCAAATAATCAACACCCGGATATTCCTTTGCGAAAGAATAGCATAAATCTATACCTTCTTGGAACGCTTCTTCAAAATTGTCATAATTGTATTCAGAGACAACTTCGCAGTCTGTGTATTCAGATTCATCAATTCCAAACTTTTCCTCTAAATCTTTGGATGAAGCCAAATTAACAATTGCCGTGTATTTTATTTCGGATTCACTATCCTTTATCTTCTTTAAGTTCATAGTAATAAAAGTTTTTGTATAAATATACAAAAACTCCGACTGAGAAATACGAATCCATCGGAGTCCATTGCACAAGTATAGAAAAAAAAACACATGAAACATCACTTTTCCTTGACGGCTCCACCGTCCTGTATGCGGTATGCCGAGTCAACGCTGCCAAGCTCTATGCGTTGGTCGTGTGTGACGAGCAGTATGTCGAACTTCAGGTCGTGACACACACTGTGGAGGAAACCTATGAAGTTGTCGAAATACTCAGTGCTTATCTGCGTAAAGGCCTCGTCGAAGAACAGAACCCTCCTTCCACCTGAACGGCATATCATGTACAACTGGAACACGAGGGAAACCACCACAACGTATCCTCCACCCTCTCCGTCGCAGAGGTCGAATCTGCCAAGGTCTCCCCTGTCGAGCATGAACCTCTGGAAGTCCAAGTCATACACGACCTTGCCCTTGAATCCGAATATCGCACGCAGAGCCTCCGTGGCCATCTTCTCGCACTCCTCTATCCCGGAACGGCGCAGCATCTCACGAACCTTCGACAGAGCGTCAACAGCCTTGTCACCGACAGCAATCTCCTCAAGGCAGCTCACGTGCAGACCCTTCGTCTCCTCAAGCCTCTGTCGCTCAAACTTCAAAGACTGCTCCTTGCCGTTGTAGTCGGAAACAACATCCGACACCTGCCTTCTCAATGTATCGTAGTCAAACATGATTCTATTTTGATTCGTTGTACTTGCCTATAAGTCCTTGGAGCTCCTCGGTCTTCGCTGACAGCTCCTTCTCGCACTTCTTTATCTCAGCGTCAATGTCGAATCCTTCAAGCGACTCTATTCCGAGCTTGCCAATAAGCTCGCTCTTCTTTTTCTCCATGGCACTCTTCCGCTCCTCAAGTTTCGCGAGCTCGCTTGAGAACTTTGCACGGATTCCGTTTATCTCCTTTATATCCATAACACAAATTATTACTACACACTTATTATACGAACTTCCACAAAAAAATCCCCGTGACGGACTCACTCAACGCCACGGGGCAAAATAAAAAAAAAGGAATATGAATCTTCTATTTCAGTTTAATCTCAAGCGATGACTTCACATCAACTTGCTTGATGTAGGGTTCAGCCATCTCCGGGTGGTCTTTTCTGAACGCTGTAGCGTCGAACTTTGTTCTCGTGTAAGCTGACTTTGCCGTCATTAAGAAATGGTCGTTCTCAATCTTCTTGATTCCCTGCAGCTCCATAGCGTCAAGAATTCTCTGCTTGACCTCCGCATACTGGGACTTTGCCAACTTGATTCTCGCCTCCATCTCGGTTATGGCACGCTCCATGTCCTCTATCGCCTTGATGGTGCGCGGATCTTTCGTCACCACAACGTCAATGTAGTTGATTTTGTCCATGTTGGATGCGACATAACTGATTGCGTCCAACTGATTTGCGATTGCAAGATTCGATGCGCTTGGCATCATTGGGTCTTTCTGTTCCATAACTCTTGAATTTTAATATTGTTAATTATTTTGTTATTGTTCTGTCCTTTGCAAGCTCGTGCTCAAGTTCAACCTTGCGATCCAACGTATTCTTGAGGATTCTATTCAGTTTTGCGAGCTCACAACACTTCTTGAACGTGTCGTAATGCTCCTCACTGAAATAGATTGGATACTTGACCTCGTAGTAGTCACCGTAGTCATAACTATCTACGTTTAGAATATAGCATGTTCCATAGTTCTCCTTGTCAAATGTCGTGTAGTGGGTTCCCTCCGAGTACAAATCCAAGTCGTTGTCTGCGAAATGGAATGTGATTGAACCGTCCTTCCACGTATGGCTCTCCTCAATTGAAACCTTGTGGAGTTTCTTGCTGTCGCTGTCATACAAAAAGAGGAAATCACCGAAAGCGGATGCGTCAACCTTCTTGAGGAATCTGTCAAGGTCAACCTCACCGAAATCCTCTATTGACTTACGTAGTCTGTCAATAACCCCGTCAATCTCCGAGTACTCCTTGGAAATCTGCTCACGGTACAATTTGTAGGCATAGTTCTTCACATCAACCTCATCGAACGAGATGAAGAACTGCTCATTGTCGGAGAAAATGAAATTGAACTTTGGGTTCTCCGACGACACAAACCTCAACGGATTCTTTGATACCTTGAATATGTTATTTGCAAGCTCATACCAAGTTGTACTGATGTCCTTAACATAATAGAAGTCCGAATCCTCCTTAATAACATCGAACACGTACTTTATACTGCTATTGTTCGTTCCGTAAATGTGCATAACTGTTGTTTTCATATCCCCTTGAATTTTACAATGAATACATTTATTTAATTATCTTTGGCAAATATTCATCATTATTTTAATAATGTCAAGGAAAATCGTAAAAATTTTCACAATTATATAAAAAAGAGCGTGAAACCATTGCTGGACCACGCTCTCTATTTTTAAGAAATCCGATTCCTACTCCTCGGCATCCTGAATAAGTATGTCGAATCTTCCGTCGTAGTATTTCTTCACGTACTTGGAAACAACACTTCTGATTTTGTCAACATTGCTTGTGTTCGACCATACTGAAAAACTGTAGAAGCACACAGTCTCACCGTTGTATGTTGAGTCAAGAGCCTCGAACTCGCTCCACTGCTCAACGATAACATCACCTTCCTTTAGTATTCCCTGTCCACGGAAATATCCGTCCGGAACTATGAGGTCTTCAAGTTCCTTCACTCCTTCGTAGGATTCAGGGAACTCGTCAACCAAGTCTATTCCGAGCTCGAAGGTGTAACTGTTGGAATCATTCACTCTTTTATTCCGTGAGTCTGTCATCTTTCCGACATTGTACTTCTCAACGATGTCCGCAGGAATCTTGTCAGCGAAGAAGTTCTCGTCACGTGCGTACAAGCCTGACATCTCACCGCTGATGTAGCCGTCGAACCATCTTTGCTCGAACTCCTCGTAGTCGTCGCTCAAGTCTGTACCGAACATATCAGGGTCGTCTTTGAACCACTCCTTGCACTGGTTACTGATGTACTCGTAGTCCATCACGATGTTGTTTGCGCCCTCGTTGTTATAAGACCACTCGAACACTTTGTCTATCGCATCGTATATGTCGTTCGCTTTCACGATGTACACGTCAAGCGAATAACCGCTGCCGCTCCAAAGTTTAACCATCCAGTAGTCACCCTCGTCCTCCGGGTTTATCACAGCGGAAAAGTCTATTTGCCCTTCTCCAAATAAGTCACCGAAATATTCAGGGTTGTTAGAGTACCCGTCAAAAATCTTCTTTAAGTTCATGATAGTATATTTTTCCAAATATACAAATAAACTTGCCTACGAGTTGAAAACACTCCTCAGCTCTTCTATGAACTGTAAGTTGTCGGCAGTTCTGTCGGTAGCGTCAAGCCTAATTCTAAGTACCTTCATCACAAGCTCGAACTGCTTGTCCTTCCACTCCGCCATCCTCTCCAACGCAATGAACTTGTGGCACTTCCGTTTCTCTGTATAGCACGCATAGTTCTCGCATCCGAAACAGCAGAACTTTCGTGACATCTCCTCGTTTACTTTATTTCCGAAGAAATAAAATTACTCATAACTACTCATTTCTGAATTATACGAATAATTCTCTGTATGTGTACACATACTTCCTCGAAACGACAGAAGTTTCTCCTTTAAATCGCATCTTTTGATGCGAATCGGTTCAAAACTTCCCATAGGTACCTCCTTTGTTTCTTTAACTTCTGAACATTCATTTTGTTTCGACCACAACTCCTCAATTTTCTCCTGTATCATCCGTGCAACTATCACCGGATTGCTCTGGACTTGAACCGAGAACAGGAACTCGGCGAACTTTTCGTTCTTCCATTTCGCCATCCTCATCGCTGAGGTCTGCGCAACATCAGCGAACTTGTTCGCTTCAGCAATTCCGTGGTTCTTAGCAGTGAGGGAGTCACGCACGTTAAGTCCTATCTCGATTGCTTTCTTCTCTTCTTCATAAAAACTGCTCAAGGAAACCCACGAATCTTTAGTTCGTGGGAGGAATTGAGCAACGATTCCCTCTTTGATTAAACTTTTTGCAAAATATAGTACAAAAAATCGCGAAGTCAAGAAAAAATGAAAATAAATAATAATATATTATGAATTTGTATATTTGATATGTTATTGGCTACAAAAGTACATATTGACAAGAATAATAAGGACGGACTTGATTTACAAGTCTTATATAATCTCTGTTACCATTCAGCAAGACTGTACAATGTAGGATTATATTCTATAAGGCAGCATTATTTCAACACAAAGAAATACCTGCCGTACAATTCAAACTATAAGGAATGTATTAATAATGAAAACTATAAGATATTGCTGTCGGATTCTTCTCAGCAAATATTAAGACTGGTTGACCGTGATATGCAGTCATTCTTCAAATTATTAGTCTTGAAGAATTCAGGGAAATATTCTGAAAAGATAAATCTTCCTCACTATAAGAAAGAAAATACAGTTTCTTCTTTACCAATACAGGGGAGGTCATGCAGAATCCAAAAAGACGGAACAATAAAGATAGGACTGACAAAAGAATTTAGGGAGAAATACAATATAGAATACAAGAAATTGTCAATCACCATTCCGAAGAATATAAGATGTGTGGATAAATTCAACGAAATGAGAATTATCCCTATATTTGGTGGAAAGGAATTTGACATAGAATTTACATATGACTCAAAATATTTAAACATACAAAAAGTATCTGAAAAAGCGAGCGGATATTTGTCAATAGACGTAGGTGTTAACAACTTGATGACTTGTACCTTACATTCTGATGGTAAGCCTTCGAAGTCTTTTATAATAGACGGAAGGTATCTCAAAAATGTAAATTACTATTACAATAAGAGGGCAAGTCAGTTGAAGTCCATTTACTCTACAAACAAATCTATTGGAGAAATTGAAACATGTCGTTTCAGAAGATTGTCAAATGGAAGGAGTAACAGAATCAATGATTATTTCAACAAATCCGTAAAAATAATAACTGATATTTGTATTGAAAATGACATTAAGAATGTTGTTATCGGCTACAACAAATACCAAAAGCAGGAAATCAACACGGGAAAGGTGAATAATCAGAACAACGTCTACATTCCTCTGTTCAAACTTCGTTCCAAACTACAATCAAAGTGTGAACAGCTTGGAATTAACTACTGCCCTATCGAAGAAAGCTATACTTCAAAGGCAAGTGCCGTGGATTTGGATTTTCTTCCGAAATACGGGGATTCCGATATTCCAGAATTCAGTGGAGTGCGCGCAAAAAGAGGATTATACAGAACAAAGGACAGTCTAATAATAAACGCGGATGTCAATGGAAGCATCAACATCCTGCGTAAATATCTTAAAGAAAGTAAGTTGAATGACTTAGAGTCTGACAACGTAAGAGCGTTCGTAAACACGCCAGTACGAAAACTTCAAGTTTTCTCAAAGCCAACAAATCTTTAGTTTGTTGGTAGTTTACTGTACATTATTATATCCTCCTTTACTTATATTCTACGAATTTACCTTCCTTAATCATTTCGTTGAAAATGTCCGCAAGTTCGGAGATTGACAGTTTTCTGCCTATCTTTATCCTCTTTCCGCACACCTTAGAGTTGTAAGTCTCCTTAGCCTCCACTAATCCACCGACCTCAACCTCGTGAACCTCTATGTCGCTGTCAAGTCCACCGTAGTAGTATAGGAACACGTCCAACGGATTGAGACACGCATGGAATCCGCAACTGCACATCTCGGCGTAGTCCTCCTTGTAGGACTTACTCTCCTCGTAACGGAATCCACGGCAGTCAAGAACCTTCTTATCTGTGTCGTGGTAAACCTTGAACGCCTTGTATGCCTTAACTTTCCTTGGTGTTGGAAAACGAAGTGACTTGAAGAAACTTAACGCTTCATACGAAACGAACTCAACGGTGTCTGGTATCTTTATCTCATTGATTCCATAGCACATAGAGAAAGCCTTAGTTTTTATGGTATGCACGCTTCGCGGTATCTCAATGCTCCGAAGACTTATGCAGAACTCGAAGCAACATAACGGGATTACACTGAGTCTTGACGGGAGTTTTACTGACACAAGCTCATTGCATCCGGAGAACGCATAATCTCCAATTTCACTGACACTGTCAGGAATGTCAATTCCCTTCAGCGACACGCAATCTTGGAAAGCGCATTCGCCTATACGCACAACTGAGTCAGGTATAACAACTTCCTCAAGTTTCTCGTAGTTTGAAAATGCGTAAGATCCTATGGACTCAACACCTTCAGGTATCACTATCTTTCTTGCGGACCTGTTGTCACCGAAGACAACATTACTGTCCGTCACTTTTATGTTCTTCCTTCCCATAATACTACCTAACCTTTAGATGTTCAACGCTCCCAGCATACCAGTTCGCTATGGTCTTCAGTAGAAGAGTCCTTATCTCGTCTTCCGTCGCGGGTCTCACATTTTTTAAATTGTCAGCTGACTGTGAGCACATGTCTCTGGCAATGAACATCTTCCCGTCGTAGCCGCAGTGGTACATCCTCGGGCTGTTACCGGAAATACACTTGAATATGAATATCTCGCTGTCGTACACAAGAAAGTCGCCGTCCCTCGCATCGGAGATTTCCCACTTCCTCAACTGGTAGTCGGACACCCAGCAGCCGTCTGACAACCATACACGTATCCCTTCGACCTTCTTCACCATTGCGTATCTTTTGTTGTCGCAGAACTTCGCACCTCCCTTCATCACAACCCAGTCGCCAACAGCGAACTCCAGACTGTTTCCACATGAAACCTCCTCTTCACTTTCCTCTTCGCTTCCCTCTGCTTCCTCGGGGAACACCACCCCAACCAAGGAGTCAACCCAGAATTCAAGGCTTCCTTCATGGTCAAGTCCATTCTTCACATCCTCAACGTACTTAGAGAGTATGTCAATGAATTCCTTCTTGACATCGCACTTCTGCTTAGGACACTTGAACCCCTCAATAATCCATTTCACTATCGTCTCATCTACACATGTGGGAATGTCGCTATCTTGTGTGATATGATGTCCGTCTTCTCTCATATCGTCTTTCCCTAAAATATGATAACTATTGTTAATCTTGATTAAGTCACCACACATATCTTTGTCTTTGCGACTTGCTTTCCCTCTAAATTTTATCGTTCTCATAGTTCTATCTCCTTATCTATTTTAGTTATACATTCAATTAGGATATTCAATCTCTTTACAAGTACTCCATTCAAGATTGTCTAAACTATTATTCGATTTATCTCCGTTTATATGATTAACCTGTAATAATTCCATATTATCGCAACGGTGAAAAGCCGACAAAACAATTCTGTGTAATGGGTAACGCTTTGTTACTCCATTCTCTTTTGTTCTGACAAGCATATATCCTTTTTTATTAGCATAAGTAGATAAAATTTTCACTTTCCATCCTCTTCCTTTGTGTCTTTTGGGATTTATGCTTATTCCAGATGAAAATCGTCCTTTATTACTCACGCTGTAATAGATGTTAGCGCATTGTTTAAAAGGCATCCAAAATTCATCTTTCAGTGATATTTCTTCTAATGTTTCATATAGATTTTTCATAATATTATCTCCTTATCAGTATCCTCCTAATTTTATCCTTTATACTTTATCAACACATTATTAACATAATTCCAATTCTTTCATTTTCAACGAATTAACAAGTTGTTAACATAATTATTGTATGGTTATAAACAACATTTCAACAGAATTCGTCCACCTCAGTGCATTCAATCCCTTACTCCCTTTCAAGTATCCATCACTCAGGTGATGTATATATACGAACTTTTTTTCTAAATTTTGATTAAAATTTATCTTAAAGAACTGTTGTAAACTTACAAATTGTAACTAAATATCAAGATTTGCTTACAAATTATAACGTAGGTTTCGGAAGGGGAGTGATAAATCGCAACTGAAAATCCTGATTTGGTTAAATAAAAATTTATTTGATTCTTTCCAATTTGGAAAGAATTGGAAAACAAAAACGACCGACACAAAATTCAAAAATGTCGGTCGTCCATCAAGTTATATAGTGTAAACCTCTTGTTATGGTCTAAGCGGTGAATGTCGTGACCTTCCGTTTCTCCGAAGGTCCCACGCACGTGTCGAAGTGTAGCCACGACACATTCAGCTCCATCCTTATCTGGCATGGGAGCAGATAAGCGTTCTCTATGATTTTCCTACGCATCTCAGCAGCGGACATCTTAGCGGAAACGAGGTCGAATCCGCAACCGAGCACGTGAGCAGATGCGTATATTATGTTTGATGTGGTCTTCGCCCTGCACCTCTGGCAGGTGTTCTCCCTCCATCCCCTCGCATGGTTCTTACCTCCGTACACCCAGTCGTTGCACACAAGGCCAACCTTCAGTATGTCCCTCCTGATTACGAGAAGGCATTCGAGCGTCTCCTTGCGGAACAGCGACCAGCACTTCTCCTCTCCGTACTTGTTGTAAACGTCACGTGAAACAAGCTCCTGAATCTTGAAGTATTGCTTCACTTCCGATATTACTTCATGCAGTTCCATAGTCCTATTGTTCTGTTAACGAACAATATACAAATTATGGCTACTCAACCGAAAAGTTCTTGATTAGAACACGCAGATACCCCGCGTGCAGTGACGGTGAATCGTATGTTGACATAGTGACGGCATCGGCACGGTTGAGCGACACCTCGAAGTCCCTCACCTTTATGGAAGTGACTCCGTCTATGTCTATGGGTTCTCCGTTGAGCACAGGCACTCCGAACGTATAGTCCTTTCCCCTTGAGCTTCCCGTCTTCCACAATGCGTGCTCGAAGAAGAAAAGTATCGGAAGGCTCAGCACCTCCTTTGTTCCTGTCACGTCGTACCTATGCGGGAACGCCTTGTTGTATATGAGGTAGTTCGGTCTCTTCCTCTTAGGTGTCGCCGAATGGAATCCGGCTACGGCTGTTGACCAAATACCACCCATCTCCATGTTGTCCCCCTCGTGGTACGTGAGGAAGTTTGTGGAGGGCGTTATTGAGAAAGACCCGTAGAATATCTCCTCAAGTATCCTCACCTTCTCGTGGACTGTGAGGAAGTCAGCGTTGAGGAATCCTATTATGTCAGGTGGATAGTACAAAGAATTCAGTTTCACACACCTTTGGCTCTCAAGGTACTCGTACAGCTTCGGAAGGTGGCACGGAAAAAGGTGCGAGAGCACGCAGCAGTCAAGCAACGGGCATTCGCTGAATGGTTTCCCTTCGTTGTCACCAAACGGAAACGTGTCAACCAAGTCAAGGTTCACGTCACCGAAGTCAAAGAATCTGTACGGTGTGAAATCCATGGGAATCCAACTATTTGTCACGGAAGAACCATGCGACCTTGCTGAGTGTCTCTATGTCGTCCCGAAGGTCGTTGAGTTTAAGGTTGTAGGTCGAAAGGGTAGCATCCCTCTGCTTGAACACCGCTATCCAAGTAGGCGGCACATCCTTCCTCGCAAGGAACGACTTCACCTTGAAGTGCTCGTCCGTCACGTATGTGCGGAGTTTTGTCATTATGTACTCGCCTGACAGCACTATGTCCATCTTCTTTGAAGACGGAATCTTCTCGTCATCAAGTTTTCCCCAGAGCTCCGCCAGTTTTCCGAACAGCTCAGAATATTCCTTGTCGTATGACTGAATCTTGTTGTAGAGGCTCTGCAACTCCTCGTCTATCATTATTGTCCTTCCTGCCATAGTTTTACAAAATTTTTAGTGTATATATACGAACTTTACCATCATTTTTCCAAAAGTATCTGGCAGAACCTCACGAAATATATCCCGTAGGGGTCTTTGTCGGCTGACAAGTAGAAGTCCAACGCCTTCGGAAGGTTCTCCCTCATCCTCGCACCGAACATCCTTCCGTACCTCGCGTGGAACGGCGTGGCGGATGTCGCAACCTTCGTGAGGAACGTCAGCATCGCCCTCGTGAGCACCTGAACGGGGAACTTCTCCGTGAACGTGAAGAACCTGTAGGGGAAGTTCCTCGTGCCGAACGCCTCGAACAAATCTTGGAATCCTTCATCCACGGATTCCGTAAGCTGCCCGCCGTTCCCTATGAACTCAACAGCCTCTTCGACAAGTGTGTCCTCGTCAAGTTTCAGATTCCTCTTCCTGCATCCGAAATGGACTCGGCAGAACTTCAGCACCTCCTCGCTGATTTTCTCAACATCCCACATTTCGTCGTACAGGACACGGCTTATTATCACCGAATCCTTGAAGAGGTACCTCACTTGATTGAGCCTCTCCTGCGTCTTTATGTCCTCGCTGAATATGCATCTGTCGTTCCACTTCCCAAGTGAATAATTCGGGAAGAGGAAGAACAGTATGTCCTCATGGTTCTTCTGTATGTTTATTATCCTTGCAGGCATGCCTTAATCAAATTACGTAGTTCCGGGCAGTCAACATAACGCATCTTCATACCGCTCGGCATACTCGTCCCGTGGTGCACTGAATAGTAGCTCACGTTGTCGCCGAGTTCGGATGCCTTTCCGTCAAGTGGCTCCTTGAACACTTTCGTGAACCTTGACATAAGTATGGGGTCGTCTATGTCGTATGACGAGTAGCAGTCAACCCGTGGATTCTCCTCGACGAATTTAAGAAGGCACTGCACCATTGGTCTGTTGAACGTGCTAAGATCCCCAATAACAACCTCCTGCCCCACATACACCTCTATGAAGTTCCTCAGTTCGTTTATGTCGTGGAGGAACACAATCCTCCTGCCCCTGTCCCTTATGTATAAGTTCATCACTTGTATGTTTTCCTTCACTTATTATACGAAAATCCGCAAAAGAGTTTCAAACTTTAAGTAAAAGTCTATTTTTGATTACAATTTGTAACACTCTGCTCGAATTCCACATTACAGATTGTAACTAAAATGTTTATTTTAGTTACAATCTGTAAGCAAAAAGGGTCGGGACCCATCAAGACCCAACCCTTCCATTATCAAAATTAACTCTAAAACTATTCCTCCTCGTATGCGTACACAACACAGTAAACATAGAACTCCCCGAATTTTCCGAGAAGTTCCAAATCCTCCACGTTCACAGCGTCTGTCTCAATGTTCTGCTCCAAGAACTCAGTGTCAAACACGAACACCTGAAGCTCCTCGTTGTCCTTCAACGATGCTACCATTGACTGCACGTCGGTGCACAAGTCTATCGTCGTGTCCGAGTCGGCGTTCTGGAACGTGTACATCAGTTTCTTCGCGAGCTCGTTGAAGTTGTCCTTCTTCGTGAACGACATGGAGTTCAGCAACGAGTCGCAGATAGGGAACTTGTCAAGCTCCGCCATCGATGCGAGGACATCGTCGTATGGAACGTCTATGAACCTTCCGTCGAAGTAAATCGAATAGCCGCTGTCGTCGTGCGAGTATATGAAACCTATGCCTGTCTTGACTGTCTGGTGCTCAACCCTGAACCTGTCGTCCTTCGGAAGGTTGAACATCACCTTCGTCCCCTTCGGGAATCTCCTGCTGAGGTTGTACTGCCTGTACTGCTCAATGAAATCTACTATGCGCATATCCTAAATTCTATTAGTATTATCACCAAATATACAAAATATCAGTCGTTCGAGAACTTCGGAATGAATGTCCTCAATATCTTTATCACGGAGTTGTAGAACAATGTGTCGTGTGTCTCAAGTATGAGGTCAATCTGCTTCATCCCGTGAACCACTGTTGCATGGTCTTTGTTGAACAACCCGCCAACGGATGCGAGCGAAACGTGTCCGAGCGTGTGGTATAAAACGTAAAACACGACGTACCTCGCAATGACAACACCGCGCTTCCTCGTGGATTTCGACAAATCGTCCGGATTGACACCGAACTCCTTGCACGTCACTTCAACCAAGAAATTAAAGTTCACATCCCCGAGGCTCGGATGCATAAGAGCCTCCGCTATCTTACGTGCGTTCGCCTCGCTTATTACGACAGCACCGGCAATATCCTTCTCGTGGTCTTCCAACTGATAGACCTCGTCACCAATCAAATTAAATCTCATCTTCTGTAAAATAATCCTCTAAAAAACTAACTATGTCCGAGAAGTCCGCTTTTCCTACGAACTCCCTGAATGTGTCTATGTTGTCGCCGTTCTCAGGGCGGTCAGCCACATACTTCACAACAAGCGGTGTCACACCGAACGGAACGCACGCTTGGCACACGGCAGACGACTCCATGTCGAAGTACAGGTCAGTGTCGGGGTGGCGTTGCTTGACAAGCCTGACAGTGTTTCCGTTGGCGAACTGGTCACCGGTCATCATGACGGAACCGTCACCAAACAACGTAGGAAAGTCAATGTCAACATCCTCGTTGAGGTTAGACGCGAAGAAGTCATAGCACACACATCTGCTCGGAATGGCGACTGACACATCGTCATTCCCGTTGTCGGCTGAACCGCAGAACCCGGAAAGGACTACGGCATCGTATGTCTTCCTTGAAAGTTCCATCACTGTCGAAACAGCGGACTCCACCTTGCCGATTCCGCACTGAACAACCTTGTAGTCGTTCTTCAGCCTTCTCTTTGAAAGAGCCTCCTTGAATAGTTTCTTGCCCTCTTCCGTGGGCATTAGCACCAATATCTCCATTTACTGTATGTTTTTATCGAATGAATATACGGTCGCATGGTTGCCGTATTTGTAGTTTATTGAAAAGTTTATCCTCGCACGGAGCATGTCGAGCTCCTTCCGTGAAGAAAGGTAGTCATCGAACTTCCCGTTCAGCGCATCCAAGTGCATGACCCTTGACAGTTCTTCAAACTTGTCAAGATTTCCGACAAGTTCCTCCCTATTGCGCACGAAAAGTGCGCTCTCCCCACCACGCAACCTCTTCTCGCAGGCTGAACAGCAGTACGAGTATCTTGACTTGAACTTCTCAAGCGGCTTGATGGTGTCGCACACGGGGCACTCAACACCTCCGGACAAGTCAGAGTTGTCAATCTTTTTCTTGTGGTGGATTCCGAACGTGCCACGCAACGCCACCCTGTCGTTCCTTCCCTTCACCTTGCTCTTCGGTTTCCTCGTCTTGTACTTCCCGACCTTGCTCCCCGGTTTCCTTCCCCTGCGTTTCTTCTCCTTCACGACAAATGCAGCCCCGAATCCGAGTTTCTCAGCCGCACCACGCAGTTCTACCGCAATATCCTCAAGGTTGACGTACCTCACGTTGAACCTCGAATCCTTGAAGTAAAGCGCAGGAACCACCTTCAGCAACTCCACAAGGGTTGCATCACCCTTCTTCTCGGCACGCTGGATAGCGGCGAGCCTCTTGTTCTCCGGGTCTGACATTATGTTCCTTTGGTACTTCGCCCTGCACTCCTTGCACGGTGCTTTCGCAACACCGTCCTTTGATTGAAACGCACCCTTCTCCTTGAACTTACCGCACGATGTGCAGTAAAGCATTCCCTGCGAGTTGTAGATAGACTTCCTTGCTATGTTGTACTTCTTCGGGTCGAAACCCTCGCCGTCCCAACTCAGGTGGCATTCGCACCCGTTCACAGTGTATTCCCTCTTCTGTTCATCCATAGCACTATAACACTTTAATTAACCTTGTTCCGAGATCCTCGCTCGCCCAAATGCCAGAAAGCATCATTATATAATCCTCGTTCTCAAGTTTGAGCGTGTGGGCACCACATCCCACGCACTTGAATGTACCGAGGCACTTCAGTGCGTTGCACAGCAGTTGCGTGAACTTCAGCTGCAATGGAATTCCGTCTATTGATATGAAATAATTGTCTGACAAATGCCGTTCGCACGAATGCTTTATGACACCCCTTCCGTAGCACCAAGGGCACTGGAAATTGTTAGCGTGTGACTTGCCGTTAATGTCAACGCAATTCCACTCAACTTTACCGAATCCGTCGCAGTTTGGACACTCCACATATTCAGTGTTTGATGTCGGCACTCTTCCAAGCGCGGAGTTCACCATGTCGTATGTGATTTCGTGGACGCATTCGTCCTTCGGTATCGCAAGGGAAACATCGGGCTTGTTGCTGCGCACCGCAGCTATGCTCTCATACCCAAACGCATTCTTCTTGATTATGAGCGCGTGACCCTCCGTGGCACAAATCGCGTCCCTGCCGTCCAACTCCTGAACGAAAGGATTGTTGAGGACGGGTCGAACCTCGTCGCCCTTTGCGCAGAATGATTTGAATAGTTTGTTTAATTCGTCTATTTCCATATCATCAACAAATTTTCCTTATTATACGAAAAAATGTTGATAATTTTGTGGAAAACTTCAAATTTTTTGATTTTCGGACTCCTCAGCCTTTATCTCCGACAGTGTTTCGTTACGGTTTAGGGCTGTCTCCACGTCAGACTCCTCTATTCCGAGTTTCCTCGCTATCTCACCCTTCAGTACGTTCCTCATCAGCGAAAGGACAGGGATGTTGGGGTTCACTATCATTATGTTGCCGCAGATGCTCCATAGTTCGCAGGCGGCTATCACGGACGCTATGATTGCGGTAGGGAGAACCGACTCTATTCCGAGAATCCTCTCCATCCCTATGAGCATGAAAAGGACAGTTCCATACGCGGACATCTTTATAACGCTTTGTCTGAACAAGTCGGAACGTGCGAACCTTCCCATCTTCAAAGCGACGAAAATTCCCCAGAAGGCATCGACCAACACGCAAAGCATAATGAACACAAGCATTCCCTCGTACCCGGATATGTAGTTGAGAACGAGGCATCCAAGCATAGTCCCTATTCCGGAAATGCTATGCAGGCAATCAGTGACACGTAATAATATTTTTGAAACCATAAAGCATTTGCCACCACGCTTAGTTGCAGTGACAAGGAATATACAAATTAGTCTTCACGAATCCTACGGACAAACACCCTGTAGCTCGTCTGCTTGCCCTTGTACCAAACACCACCCCTTATGTCAGTGTGGTTGTAAAGCAGTTGGAACTCGTCGTCACGCATTATGTCGAGGAGAAGCGGAGTGGTCCCGACATCACCGTAGTAATCAGGCGGTATGTTCCTGAAGTTCGGGACGTTCAGCGCGTCAACGTTGTCGAACTTCCCAAACTCCTTGGAAGTCTCCTTGTAGTGGTTGGAATACGGAAGGTTGTACTTCTTCACACCCGTGTTGCAGAACCACCTGTAGTTCTGTAGCTGCACGGAGTCACCGTTTATCAATTTCCTCCTCCTGTTCCATTCGGAGAACTCGCTCTCGTACTCCTCAACAACTTTCAGATGCCCTCCCCTCAACGTGAATCCGAGGTGAACCATTCCGCTCCTGAAAAGGTTGAACACCCCCTTGTCGAACACGCTGCATATATGTCCGAGTAGAATGAACCTCTTCCCCATCCGGTCCAACGAGTTTATGTACATCCCCATTTCGTTGTAGTCCGGGATTCCGAACACTATGTCGCAGTCCGGAAGTATTGACTGCACGAACTCGCTGTCGAACGAACCTGATGAATTGACCTTCTCCGTCACCCAAGACGAACCATCGTACCTCGAAAACTCTATGGGGTCGGGTGCGCTGAACAAGTCAAGCTGTGGCTGTTCGCACGAAACGCACGACAATGAGCGGAATCCGAACTTCACGAGCATCCTCTCAAGGTGCCTCGTGATTACATCTTCCTTCCTCTCACCCATTACGAGCGCGTTCAACCCCCCGAACACTGACGAGTGTCTCCACATCTCCCTCTCTATGTATGTACCAAGTACCCTCAAAACAAAATTTTCCCTATTATACGAAAAAGGTCGGAAAACTTTTCCAGAAATCCGACCCTTTGAACTTTCAATATTTCCACTACGCTTAGTCGTACACGCTCAGCACCTTCTCTATGCTTTCAACGGCATCGTCCCTCTGGTCAGGTGTGATGCAACCAATGTCGCAGAGCCTGTTCGCCACCTCAATCCAATCGACGAAGGCATTACCTTCCAAATCTTCCCTCATAGGACATCCGAGTGCCGCATCGTCTATGTACATATTGGCATAAGGTTTCTGCGACTGAGTCCACGTGTATTGCGAAGGATTCTCGTTCACGCCGTACAGCTCTATTCCCTTGTCCTTGAACCAGTTTACCGCATCCTGCAACGTGTCCCTCTCGGTGGGAACGAGTTTCCTCAATGTCAGGTCCTTCGCATTGGCACCTTCAAGTGGATGGCTCCTCATCGTGAACAGTATTATCTTGTGCCCGTTGTCGTAGAGTGGTTTCAAAACAAACTCGGAACCTATCGGCTCACCAACCAACGGAAACCTGTGCTTCACGCACGTACCGTCAAAATCAACAGCAAAAATCATAACTTTTATTTTTACAAAGAAAACATCAAAACAACGATACCGACAGAAACAAGCACGGCACCGACAAACGTGTATGTGTGCGAATTATAGGGGTCTCCATGTGCCGCGAGGTACATTCCGTATGCGAACATAGGAACGGAGGCGATAGTAAGTATGCATCCTACAGCAACCATACTACACCTCCTCTATCTTTGTAGTCACCTCAACGTCGTCGAACCCGTCAAGCACGAAGTCAATTGCAGACTCCACGACCTCCTTGTCAGTTCCGATGATGGTAAGTTCGTTCCCCTCAACGTTCAGCTTCAAGTAGTCGAACTTCGGATACAGCCTTCCATACGGCTTTATTGCGAACTCCCTCCAGTTCTTCACGAAGTCGTGTGCCGCTTTCGCGCTCTCCTCATTGGCGGCAGTGAGTGTTCCTTCCCACTCCTCAACCTCGAAGTCTTCCGGAATAACGAGCTGCGTGATTATGAACGAGCGGTACGAATCCTTCTCAAGGTCGTAGTAACTGAACTGGTAGGGGTTCGGTGTCTTGTGGACTCCCGATGTGTTCACCCAAGGCTTGTACGTTCCTACCGCGTGCCGTACCGTGCCGTCCTTCTTTATGAAGTCGAACTCAACTCCGTCTCCAAGCTCCGCTCCTGCGGGTCTGTTGTTGTAGTCATCAAGGAACTTGTCCCTGAGGTAGTTCGCATAGGCTATAGACCTCTCGTCTTTGTTCAATGCGTCGTTAATCTTCTTTAGGTTCATATTTTCGATTTTTTTGAATATAGTTCCGAAAAACATAGTAAATCATAGAAAATAACCATGTAATTCATTTATTTCTTGCTTCAACCTATCACTACTTTTTAGGGAGATTTCTCTCTTGTCATCCATAGTTGGACAGTCCACAAGCGTAAATTCGGGCGAACTCAGCCCTACACTCAATATACAAATTACTCAACCGTATGTTTATTTCCGAATCTATATTCGTAAACAATACTAAAAAGGTGGTGCCCAAAACTCTTTGCTAAAAAACACCACCTCCATTTTTCAATACAAATGTTATTTGAACTGCACGGACTTCACCACGAGGTTGCCGTTAGGTCTCGTCAGTTTCGCAAGTGTGTAGTAGGAAGTCCTCCGCTTTTTGAACGGATGCAGTATTGAGAACTTCTCCTTCTGCCCGTAGTGTATTATCATCAGTGAGTCCCTTGTCGTGTAGTCGAACGAAAGAACCGTGTCCTTGACAGTGAACTCCGCATGTGTCCACGTGTCGTTGTATTCTCCATTGAACTCCCCGTTCTCCTCAGTAAGGAACACAGTGTCGGAAGTGTGCGTCTCAATAACCCCATCCGAGGTGGAAACGATGTTCTTCGGCTTCAGCCCAAGCTCCTTGATTTTATTGACAAGCTCCTCGTTGTGCTCCTTCACCTCAGCGAGTGTGTATTGAAGGCTCTCTGTCTTCGTGACGAGCTCGTTGTTCCTTGTGCGGAAAGTGTCAACCTTCGAGGTCAACGCAGACACGTTTGAATTCGCACGTGAGAGATTTTCCTGTGTGTTGTGGTATAATCGCACGTAATATGCGAGAAATCCTCCCAGAATCAAAATAACCGCCAAAATCAGTGTGTTCTTTTTCATGACTTGTAATTTTATTTTCAATAATATACGAATTTTCAAATCAAAAAGAACTCAGGCTCGTAGTTGCACACATACACCTCCTGAGAACCCGTCTCCTTGTCCTTCTTGTGGTAGGAGCAGTTCGTGTAGTTCATTTTCAGTTTCTCAACGTGGTACCCGTTCCTTGAAATCCATCCTTCCAGTATTTCGTTAGTCTTCCCCGAATGTGTCAGCACGTTTGACAGTCCGAAACGAACACCTCGTGAATTCAATCCGTCAATGATTGAGTAAAGTGCCTTCTCGTCAGCATCTGTATAGTCCGAGTTATATGTCGCCTCTGTTATGAGATACGGGGGATCGCAGTAAACGAAGTCGCAAGCGGTCAACTTTGAAAAGTCGAAATCCATGAACGGAAGGTTCGTGAATGAGACATCAATCTCCTGAAACCTCGAAAGGAAACTTGCGAGGTTGCTCCGTATGCTGTCGTTGAAGGAGGAACGGTTCTCACCGAACGGCATGTTGAACTCGCCTTCCGAATTGAACCTTATCTGGTTGTTGAATGAATACGCAGTCAAAACAAACAGGTCAAGCGGGTTACGATTCTCGTTGTAGGACTTCCGAAGCTCAAGATACCCTTCGTTGTTCGTCTTTGACAGTCTGTACTCCTCTATCCTCCCCTCTATGTGGTCGAACACTTCCCTCGCCGTCTTTGACTTGAATTCCCTGTACAAATCAATCAGCGGCGACGATATGTCGTTGAACACGTACTTTTCGGCACGTGCGTTCACTCCAACGTTCACCCCTCCGCAGAACAGGTCAACGAACGTTCCTATTTCCCTTGGGAACATGGTCATAAGCGCGGGAAGTAGCTTATGCTTTCCTCCTGTGTAGTTCAACGGTGAATGCAGGTAGTAGCTGTATCTTGATGCCATAGTTTTTACTCAAGTTTTAGTTTAGGCTGGGAAGTGTATGACTCTATCCGTTTCCTCGCAACATCGAAGAAGTGTTCGTCTATCTCCATCCCAATGAAGTTCCTGTTGAGCAAGACACTCGCTACACCTGTCGTACCGCTTCCCATAAAAGGGTCAAGCACAACATCGTCTTTTCTTGATGAATTGCGAATGAGTTTCTCAACCATATCGAGCGGCTTGATTGTAGGGTGTCCGTACATCTTCTTGTCCTTGTTGTTTATAGGTGCGTAAAAGAAAGTCTTCGCATCCTCGTAGTTGCTTGGATCACAGAACTTGTGCCCCTCCTCGAAGAAGTATAGGCAGTATTCAGTGTCGGTGAGGTACTTACCATTGAATGTGGGAAGCGCGTTCGTCTTGTGCCAGCACAGTATCTCGAACTTGCATCCAAGTCCGTTCACGTAGTAGTCGAAGTATTGTGGAATCTGTTTCTTGTTGCACCAGAAATACACGTTTATGTGTTTCATAATGCGTTTCACCTCTTCACCGAACTTCACTATGTCGTAACCGTTGTTTATGTTAGCGGACACAAGTTCCTCGTTGCTCTTGTCGAACCCCTTGTTGTGGTAGAGCTTCCCTCCATCGTGGTTCACGGAAACATCGTATGGTGGGTCTGTCACTATGAGGTTGACTGATTTGTCTGGAACTTCCTTTAGTAATATGTTACAATCACCTTTCCTTAAATCTACGCTCATGTTCTCTCATTTTACCACATAATATACGAACTTTCCATCTGAAATTCTTCTGTTGCCTCAGCGTAAATTTTAGCGGTCATTTATAGTTCCGAAAAACATAGTAAATCATAGAAAATAACTATGTAATTCATTTATTTCTTGCTTCAACCTATCACTACTTTTTAGGGAGATTTCTCTCTTGTCATCCATAGTTGGACAGTCCACAAGCGTAAATTCGGGCGAACTCAGCCCTATTATTCTTATTCCTTCATCTTTAATGTTACAAGCAGCATTATACCTCAACCAAAGTATGACAAAATCAAAAAAAAAATCCACAAATCCTTTTGGGAAATGCGGATTTAGGTTGGGTGGTCAACAAATTTATTAACTATCAATCCTCGTCTTCTTCTGAAGAATATTCGTCCACGTAGTCTTCTATACAAGACATAATATCGTCTATGTCTCCAGCCCAATCAGACTGATGGTCTTCCATGCACATAAGTGATGCCACAAGTTCTACGTCGTCAGCTTGGGCAATGTCGTATCCGTAGCTCTTCAGAACTTGCATCGCACGCTTGTAGCCACCGTGATCCCTTATGTACTCTTCGGCACTACTCGTGTAGATTACGTCACTGTTCTCGTTGATGTACCTATCAGCGATACTTTCCAACTCGTTCTTTGAAATGTTCTCCATGTCGTCAAGAGCATACTCGCAGTCATTGAGTAGGTCTTTCGTGAACTCGGAAAGGTCTGCGTTTTCAAGCACGTACTCCAAACAAGTCATTGGGGCTTTCTTCGCATCCTTGATTTTCTTGGAGTCACCAATCTTCGGGTCATCGTCGCCATCAATGTACTGTTGCACGAAGTCACTGAGCATTATGCTCCGTGTCTCCTCGTCAAGTTCGAGTCCTTTTTCAGCCACCTGAGCGTCAAACTCGTCCTCAAGGTCAGCCAACTCACCATAGGACACGCTCCTCTGGCTGTCCTTGATTCTTTTCTTTACTGATTTCAGATTCATTGTAGTAAAATTTTTCATTACAAGTTAATATACAAATTACTTGGACACTTGGTAATTTACCAACTCGTAGTTCACTTCGTACTCCCAGCAAGAATCGAACTTGCATTTCAACCTTAGGAGGGTTGCACTTTCTCCATTAAGTTATGGGAGCATTGTATAATTTTTCTATATTATACGAAAATTATTCAAGATAGTGTCTCTAACAAAACTTTATAAGAATCAGTACCGTATGTTTAATTCTGAACATTTCTGTCATTCATAAACTTTCTGCTTCATCGGCTCCGCTTGCTTTGGTGAATATTCACCAAGTAGAGGTGGACTCTCCACACACCACTTATGTTGAGTGTCGTGTCTATGGTTGTCTCAGTTCGTTTTTTCGCTCCCTTGTAGGTAGTGGTGGTGTAGTTGTACTCCTCGACAACACCCTGAACAATCATGTTGGTCTCAACCGATTTCTCAACCTTGATGATTATGCTCTTCTCGTAAGTCCTTTCAACCTTTCCAAAATTTCTTTTCTTTCCATAATATTATACCTCGTAATATGATTCGTAGTATTCCATATTGTCCTTGCCGTCCTCGAACGTCAGGTATGCGTAAACGCACGGGGTCGGTGTGAGTTTCTCAACGTAGCAGTAGTCCCCTATCCTCTCGGTGATTCCGTCAACCCACTCCTGAACATTGTCAAACTCAACGTCAAGTGAACACTCTGACTTGAACGTGTAGAACGAGACTGTGTCCTCAAGACCCCAGCCGAGTCCTTTGGCGAACGATATTGCTGATTTCCCTAACTCAACGCTTGAACTGTCCGATAATGTCCATCCATCAAGTGTCTCGTTGAGCATTCCCTCCAAGTCAACCTCCTTGTTCTTTGGGAAGTTTCGGAAGGCGACGCTGAACGTCATTACGGCACCCTTCGCGTTTATGCTGTCGTATATCTTTTTCAAGTTCATCTTTATTTGAATATTATGTTTATGCCGTTCCCGTCTATCCTCAGCTCGAACTTGTCGTGCCCACCAAGGAGTGTTTCGATCATATCCCTCTCAACCATTATGCCGAGTGACTCAGAATGTATGAACACGTCCATGTCAGGGACACATCCGACTATCTGCATTATCCTCTCACGATTAAGCATACTATCTCAGGTTTTTGAGTTTGTACAAGGTTGAGTCTATCTCGGAGATTATGTCGTCAAGCGCGGACTGCAACTCGCTGTCCTCGAACTCAACGAACTGTTGGTTAGCGGATGCCACATCATCAAGGACTCCCTCAAGGAACGACACGGAATCACCCACATTCGCAAAAGGATTTTCGAGCGGTGCGAGGAATCCAAGTTTTCCATACTTTCCGAAATAGCACTCAACAAGCGAGTCTATGTCATCCTGAACGTTTTCGTAGAAGTCGTTGAGTGCCATGTGCTCCGAATATGAATCCGTAGCCAAGTGAAACCGCCAAGCGGTAGCCGGAACATCCAGCAGGTAGCTGAAGAACTCCGATATGTCGTTGAATCTTTCCTCCATTTTAGTTGATTTTTACACATTAATATACAAAATCAGTCCTCGTACAGGTGGCTCCAGTTGCTTATGAGCGTGAGCCAGTCTGTGAGCTCGAGCTTCTCGTATATGGGTGTGTGGAAACTCCTCTTCTTCAACGCTATGTCGTTCATGTAGAAGTCTGTCCCATAGAGAACCTTCCTTCTCAACGCAGATACTGACATTATGTCAGATATGCACGGAATCAAATCCGTGTACGACATCGTGTACGATATGTCGGTGTAAACGTTCTTGTGGTTCTTGCAGAGGTCAAGTATCTCCGAAGTCCAAGAACTTTTACCCTTCATGTACTTCCTCACCTCATCGTACCCACCGAGATGCGCTATGACAAGTTTAAGTTTGGGGAAACGCTTGTTCAGTATGGCGAACCCTTTCGGGTTGCAGAAGTTCGATGCCTTCTTCTTTTTCGACCCGTGCTTGTGCTCTATAGGGAACTCCGCATCCTTCAGCAACTCGTCTATGTCTGAGCCACGGTAGTGGACTGCGTTGTAGTGTGAGCAGTGGGAAATCACGGGCTTGTTGTTGGCGATGCACCATTTGTACACGTCGTCAAGCCGTATGTCGTATGGGAAGTATCCGATAAGCGGATAAATCTTCACACCGGCTATGTCCTCGGGGAACATATTCGCTATGTTCCAGAACTCAGTCAGGTTGCGTGGATCGCAGGCGAGGAATATGTTGATGGGGTAGCCGCTCTTCTTCAGATTGTGCAGCTCAATGAACTGCTTTGTTAGGGATAGCGCGACATCACCAGCACCCATCTGCGACATGTCCATCATAAGGACATTCACCTCAACCTCGTCTGACATGAACGCAGACTTGGCATCGTTTACGCACCTCTCAACGTTTTCGGCGACTGTACACTCACCGTTCTCTATGAAGGTCGCGTACCTGTCGAATACATCGTTGTCAAGGAATGGAACTATCCGTGACAACCCCCTCGTCACCGCATTGTAGTTGTTTCTTACGAAGTTCTGCACGATTCGGCTCCCCAAGAATGCGTCAGGGACTATCTCGTTGTTGAATACGTGCTCGTGTCCTAAAATGAATCTTGCCATGTCTTTATTGTATTAAAAGTGAATGTCAGGGAATGTCTTTTCCACCATTTTCCTGACCTTTTCGTAAACTTCGTCGTAGAAGTATAGATATGCATCTACAAGCAGGTCGTCTTCTGGTGTCCTTTCGTAGAATGACTTGCTCGTCATTTCTGACGCTTCGTAGCTCATTTCGTCACATATCTCCCGCAACCTCTTCAAGTCGCTCTCAACCTTCTTTGTCATGAACGTATATTTGCTTACGTTCTTTAATTTGTCAGGTTCTAACGAACCTAAAGACATAATAACATCACGAAGCGAGTCTCTGTCATAAGTATTGTAAATGTATCAAAAATCATAAATAGTATAAACTTTATAAAATCTATGATTAAAGTTTATGGGTTATTTCTAACACCAATGGTGATACAACGTCACCTCTGTCACGTAAGAGCATTAACTGCTCATCTGTGATTGCGTTTCCTTTTCTTAAAATTCCTATAGCACCATTTATATCAGCATTTAGAACTTTACCAGTGGAAGATTTAAATAGACCTCTTTTGATTCTTTTGCCTGCATATTTATCATGATGCTTCATTTCTTCCAAAACTAAATGGTCACATTTTGACGTATAACTTTCTTCAACTATATTTACACATAAATCAGTATATTCTTGGCTTTTATACTGCAATTGATTTATTAAAGTATTGAATGGAATCTGAACAAAATTTTGGTTGTTTGTTTTAGACATATTACATTCAGTCTTCCATTGATTGTTGTGTCCAATGAAAATATTTTGGATATTATTCTCTATACATAAATTGATTATTTTCCTTGAACAGTTGTGTAGATAGTTTTGAATCTTGTTATGACGTTTCTCATTTAGTTTTTGAATTCTTTTAGAAGTTTTTGTTTTATTACAAACTTCAAGTTTTGATTTTAATTCAGCAAGTTTCTTGTTATAGAACTGGTTCATTGACTTCAATGGTCTACCATTAATGACGTATGAAAAGGATTTGTCATTTGCAGTTATAGCACATAAGTTGTTGACACCTAAATCTATACCTATGCTTGAATTTAAATCGTAATTGTTTTTCTTTACTTCTCTTTCTTCATATACAATGTTTATTTTTGTTTTTCCATAGAATTTCTGTATTGTTACTTGTCGAACGTCTTTTAATTTAATCTGTTTTGGAATTGATATTTTATAATCAGAACAAGGTAATTGAATTGAATTTTCTTCATCGTTTTTCTTTCTAAATCTGGACTTATCAATTTGAACTAAGTTGAAATCTTTCTTCTTGTAAAGATAATTTGGCAATTTTGGTTTACAAGTAAACATTGATGGATTCTTTTTATAAGCAACAATTGCTTTTATACAAGCAGACCACATATTTGACACCTGTCTTATTGCGTATGTTTTTGGACCTATATCTAAACTCGAATCTTTATATGCGGAGTCATTTTTGACAATATTCCAAAGTTCATTATATGAATAAGTTTTAATTTTCTTTTGTTTTTTTGTTTCAAAGAATTTCTGACGTTGATAATATAATGCTTGGTCATAGATTGCCAATGAATCAGACATCATTTTGTCTAATCGTTCGTCATTTGATACTATGTAATTCCAAGCCTTTATCATATAGATTATATAATCTTTTTGTTATTTATTTGCAATAATGCAAAATATTTTTAAACGGTGATTTTTTATGAATTTTATTTACTTTACAGATTTTATTAATTTAGATACAATCTTGTCATAAAGCGATTCCGACAACTTAACTATCTTGTCAAATTCTGCTACCACTGATAATGTAGCGTCAATGTCGTTCAGAATCGGAACGACTTCATTTTCTATCTCCTCAAGATAAGGATTGTTTTGTGTATCGAACTGAATCATAACCTTACTTTCCTTTATAACCACTTGCGTATATCGCCCTCATCTGCTTTTCCGCCTGAGCTTTCGTAGGATAGACCTTACCGGTCTTTCCGAACTTGTAACCACTTTTAACTTTATGCACCGGCATAGTATTGACAATTATTTGTTATATATATACAAAAAGGCTGTGTCAAAAAGTCGCTCAACTTCACTCCACAGCCTTTCCTTCTAATGTCTTTTTCGGAATCCTACTCCTTCGAGCCGTCCTCCTTCTGCTTGATTGCAAGGTACGAACTCTCAAGCATGTCGATTGCCGAGTCACCGATTTTCTGCCGTGCCTTGAAGACGCAGTTGTAAGGATTAGTGTCAACAGTGATTCTGTCCTTCTCCGAATTGTACGAAATGTTCGACAGAGCCAAGTCAATCAAAAACTCCTGTGTCGTCTCGTCAAGTTCGAGGAACACCGACTCGTAGATGAACACCTGCACAGTCCCCGACTTGTTGATTAGAAACTCAGTGGCATCAGCAGCCTTGTTCGCCTTTACCACATCACGCTGTTTTGTCACGGACATAACACGAAGGTTCAGTCCGATTTCCTCAAGTCCGCTCGCTGCGAAACGTTCCTTAACTAACTCTTGGATTCCCTGATCCGTCTCAAAAATTTTACCCATACATTTTAAAATTTAAGGTTTAACAAAATAAGCACTATTATTATACGAACTTTTCCTTAATTTATGTCCTTCGGATTGAAGCATGTGATTATCTCCGTCGTCCCGTCTCCGTTTCCTTGGTTCTGCTGTATGAGCATCTCCTTCATCTTCTCGTCCTGAACGATGACATGCTCGTGCTCCCAAGAATCCCGGGAGAACGGTGTAATAAGGAACCACCTGTTAAGAACTTCCGACTTAATGAACACGAACGAGCCACGGAACGACTTGTTTATGAACTCAACGGTGTCATCCTCCAAATCGGTGAGGTACAGGTTGTAGAGAACGAACTTGCTGTTCTCACCTATCTCATTCACCCTCCTCGCAAATTCGGCATCCATCTTGACGACCTCCGGAAACAACACGTACCCGTTGTCATTAAGCATCATCGCACTGTTAAAAGACACCAATACCATAAATAATCTTCTTAAATTGTTATGGTATTATACGAAAATCCGCTTAAAAACTTCCCCACTCCAACTTCGTGTCCAAGTCAGAGTAGTTTCCTGTGAACGCGACTTGCTTCAAGTCTTCATCGTATGTGACATCTGTGGGAAGGTAGTTCTTGCTCAACCTCCTGTATGTGTAGTTCAGTTTCTTCACAATGACGGATGTCGGCTTAGGGGAATCAGTATAATACAACACGGAATCTGCACCCTCTGTGAACGGCTGGTATATGTAGATTGACGCGCTCTGGTTGAAACCCCAGTAGTATCCGGATGAAGTTCCTTGGGTGCTGACAACAAAATACTCAATATTGTCAATGACAAGCATAATAGTGTCCGTCTCTTCGTTGAAGTCATCTGATAGATTTATCCCTGTCAAGGTCAGTTGGTTGGAAGAGAATGAGGCACTGTTGTTCGTGTACTCCGTGCTTATGGAAGAAAGTGTCCTGTAGTGCGTGCGGTTCTTTATATAGTCAGCCTCTGTGGGAGTGTTCTCATCCCAGTCGGACTTCGCCTGCATGGAAGGAAGGTCGGCAACCCTCATGATTGTGGCAGGTATGTAGTTCTCCGACAACTGATGGTAGTCGTCAGCGGTCTTTATCGTCATTGAAGTATATGAAACACGTGTGTACACTGTCGTGCTTGAAGCCCATATATTCGGATTCGTGTTAAAATATGCTGTGTCACCGCTCAAGGTTGAGGGACCGTATGTCGTTCCGTCCAATGTAATCATGAGACCGGCAAGGTTGCATCCTGACACACTCTTCTCGTATGTTCCAGCATCGTAATCGTCGTAACCGTCCGTGCTTTGGTGCAGCGTCGTCCCCGGCACTACCCAGTGTGTTCTTCCTTTTATGAAGTCAGCTGCTGTCGGAGTGTTCTCGTCCCAATCCGACTGCACCTGTGCCGCAGGTAAGTCGGCAACCCTCGCTATAGTGTTGGGGATGAAATGCGTGTCAAGGACGTGGTACTCGTTCGCTGTGAGCGTTATCGTAGTTTCGTATGAACCTACGTAGTCTGAAGGAAAGTACAGGTCAAGCGTGCTCATTCCGGGATTTCCGCAGTACACGCACCAAGTAAGTCCGTTGTCCTCGTAGTCCGGGTTTGCTATGTGTGGATTACCAACGTAAAACAAAGATATACTTGGATTTGGAACAACTATCCTTCCCTTGAACGTGTCGTCACCAAGAACTATTGTGAAATCGTTCCCGTCAACACACAATGCGGTGAAACCTGTCGGATATGTGGTGTATTGGTACGGGGAACCTTTTGCGTAACCGCTTGACAAAGACAAAGTGAAGTCCGCGCTGAAGTCCGTGGGGGTAGGAACTATCCAGTGGGTTCTGTTCGCAACGTACCCCCTCGAACCCTGAACATTGTTGCCCCAGTCGGTGTTTGGGTTCGACGAGTTTGCCGCCTGTGCCAACATTTCGTTTATGCCGGCTTGGTCGAACGAACCCTCCGAACCGAGGATTCCGTACAGATACGGTGTGTCCTGCTGTGTCACGATGTTCCAGATGTCGTCCGAGTACGACAAAGGATATGAACCAACACCAGTAGGATTACCGGATGTCAATGTCAACGGCAGACTTGTCTGCACTGCCTTTATTGTGGAATCTGACCTCTTGCTCATAATTAGCTCAATTTAATTGTCAATTTATAGTCAACGGGACTTGAACCGACGGAGTTCTGCCCAACATACACCTTGTACCCACTGCATGTTATCTGTGGATTCCTTGGGGAAGTGAACGAGCAACCCGTGTACTGAGTGAATGGAACTGAAGCCGTGAACGCTGTCGCGGACGAAGTGCCCTTTGAAACAATCACGAGGACTACAGGACTTCCTGTCGAATTTGACAGCGTGTAGTCACGGTTGGTGACGTTCGATGTCAACCTCGTGAACTGGGAATCACCTATATGTGAACTCAGGTACGACTCAACATCCGACTGTGAGCCTGCGTTCGCCAACGGAATGTATCCATACCAAGCGGGACTCACAACCGTCATAGTGCATGCCGTGCTTGACTTCGATATGTCGGAAGTTATTGATGCGTAGTCACCGGTAGAAGGCTTGAACGTGAACGCCTGCGCCGTGATTGTTCCGGCACTGCTCAATGACTTCGTGTATGTGTTCGTATCGGACAAAGTCCATCCGTTCTGGAGTACTACGGATTCGTTCTTAGCGGCTACTGACTCCGCCGTTCCCCCGTCAGTGAATATGAATGTCGGAGCGACCTCGACCGTCAACGAGAAGTCCGCCGATGGGGTCGTGTCAGTGTAGTATGTGACCGAGGCACCCACTTGGTTCAGACTGTACACATCGACTGCCTTTGCGTACAAATACGCAGCCATCTGCTCATCCATCCATGCCTTCTGTGACGACGACACGTGTATGTTGGTATTCAAAACGTGGGAGTTCAGGACTGCTACCGCCTGAGTGTATGTGGCGACCTTGCTCCTCGTTACTGTGGAATTCAATGCCTCAACCTGTGACGGTGACAACTCGAACTCTCCCATAGTCGTATACAACGCCCATATTGGTGGTGTCTCCACACCTGTCTGGGCATCGTAGGACTGAGAACGTGAGCAGAAGTACCTCGCGGACGGGAATGTCAGCGTATAGGTGTCCTGCCTCTGTTCCATTGAAGTTATGTCGTTGATGCCTCCGTTGAGTGGAATAAGCCACTCTTGAATTGCACCGGTTCTTATCGTTATGTCTGATATGTCAACGAGGAACAGTACATCGTGGTTGGGATGTATCAAATGAATCTGTGCGCTCCTGTCTATGAAGTAGAATATGGTTCTGTCCACCTGAGTGTCAGGATAGCGGAAATATGCTGTCGGGTCTGTGTCTGGATATGGTGCCGAGGAACTCGATGGTTTCAGCACAAGGTTCGTCGCGGTTCCGTCTGCGCAGTTTATCTGTCCGAGCCCTGAACCTGTCTTTATCCTCTGGTACTTCACTCCGTGGGTGTAGAAGAAGAATTTCGTCTCGTCGGATGAAACGGTAGCCATATCGTTCTCCTCAACATACACTCCGGTAGTATGGTTGCACTCGTACACAACACCGTTCTTCAGTTTGTACCAAGGTCCCCCCTCAAGTGACTGAGGCGGATTGGACGGATCTATCATTCTCGCGTAGGTCTCGGACTGAATCTCGAACGGATTCGTGAACTCTATGTTGGATAGAACCGGTGCGCTCGTGTTCTGTGATATTGCGTTGTACATAGCCTCCTCGTCAACGAGCTGGTTCTGTGATGTCGCAGTGTCAGGGATTAACTCCTCAATATCTGCTACGGACTCCCTTATGTCGGAGTGGCTCGTTATGGATTCGTTGTGTGTTGACACGGCAGTCTCCACATCGGAAGGCTTTGAGAATGTTCCGAAAGCCTTCTGCCACAAATATTCTAACCTGTCTTTGTTTACGAACTTCATACCTTTAATCGTTTGTAGGTGCAACATCGTTGAAATTGTCAATGTCAGCCTCCGTTATTATCTCCACAGGTGCACCGAGGGACTTCCAATACTGACCACCCCATGTGAAGCAAGTTCCGGCGAGGAAGCACTTCGGAGTGTCATCCTCTGTGAATGAATAGTCGGAAAGGATTCTGTACGTATCACCAACAGAGTTGTTGGATGCCGGAAGATTTGAATATCCGCTCACCTCACCCCTGTATGTCATGCCCACTCCGAACTTCTGCTTGTCAGCCAACGTGAATATGTCGAACAACTGCCAACCAGCCGAGTTCCCCAAGTTGTCCCAGTCTATGAGTTTGGCATAGCATCCATTGCCCTGTCCGTCCGAATCCGTAACATAGCAGGTCCAGCCTATTGCGTCCGAGCCGTCGCCCTCCCTTCCGTTGACTGACAACCTCTGCTTGTATGCGGAGAGCCCGTAGAGTTCCGTGATGTCTGCGACGACGTTGTGACCGGCTATGTCGAACACGTCAAGTATGGTGAACCCCGTGTTGGGACTCACGTTCGAGGAACCTATCTTCCCCGCGAATTGTATCTTGTCGTTCTGTGCGCTCATCATTCAAAAGTATAAAAACAGTTCTGTGGAATTCCGGTGTTCCTACTCACATACACGTAGTACGGGATGTTCTGGTTCTGTGTTCCGACATATGTGAACTCAAGTCTTTCCCAAGCGTTTATCTGGTTTATCGCACTTCCGAGATATATTGCTGTCAAAGCACCGAATGCCTTCGGATATGCGTAGAAAACATAGTCGTTCGATGTGATTCCGCTCACGGAATTCGCATTGAATCCCTTGCTTGATGCCATGGCACTCAGTGAGGGACCGGTCAACGAATCCAACCCTTGTATAAAAGAGGTTGTTATCTGCGTTGTCCCGGGAGTGTAGTTGGTGTTGCTCTTCTTTCCAATATACCGCAACCCCATGAACTTCACTGTGGCACTCGCCGTTGAAGTGTCGTCGCCGGATGCGGCAACTATCTTGTTGCTCTGCACCATAAGACCCACCTTGGGTGCGCTTATCGTCTGGCTCGCTATCGTATAGTTCTCGTAGCTCCCCGAGTTCGTCTTCGTTATCGCAGTTCCGAGCTGACCAGACGATACGTTTGAGGCGGGAAGTGCCGTTCCCCAAGTACCGCTGCAAGTCTGCGGGTCCTTGTACGAATCATTGTGCACCCATTTCCACGCCCCGTTGAATGTCACAGTCGAACCAAGTTCGGCGACCACCGAAGTGCCTGACCCCGAATAAATCCCAGTCCAAGTGGTACTTATTATGGAGTTTGACACAAGGTTCTTGTCCTGAGTAAGGCTTGGAATAAGGTCAACGTTCCGAACAAAAACGGACTTGACACCACGCATCAGCCTCATCAGCTCGAACTTGTTCAAAAATCCCTCTCCCTGTCCAGTTAAAATTCCCATTGTCCTATTTTTCTAAATGTACAAATTACACTACTCATTGAGCATTGCTATAGCATCGTCTATGTCGGCATCGGTGAGGGCGTTGACGTAAACATCGTCAAGTCGTTTGAGACTGATATAAAGGAACACTTCAGCGTTTGCGTAGTCTTCAGGAACCTCCGTCTGGCTCACAACCGAAAGTTTACAAGTCTCATCGTTCGGAGCACCGGAAACTCCAGACAAGTCCCATTGGAGCGAATAAGTGGTTGAACCCCCGGAAAGCACTCCGCTCGCACTTCCGGAAACGGCAGTCGCAGTAGGAGTGAATGTCGCATACTCTCCGTTGGAAAGAACCATTGTGAATTCGGAACTCGTGCTGAGTAAAAGTGTTGACGGAAGGTTGAAATATATGTAACCTGAATTGTCGCAGTCAACAAGATTCCTTCCGTCCTCGTCGAACTTCGCCGTTGTTCCTGTCGGAATCACGCTTACTCCGTGATGGGTACGGTTCCTCACATGCGTCACACTCAAAGGACTGTCGTCCTCCCAGTCAGCCTGTGCCTGAATAGGCTTGTTCTTTATATACGAAGGACTCGAAGGATTCTTCTCATCCCAGTCCGCTTGGTTGTTGTCGGCTACAACCTTGTAGTCGAAACTGAACCCCACTATAGGGTATTGCTGAAGCAATTCCTTGTTAACACCGCCACTAAGTTCCAATGTCTGCTTTCCGACACCAAACTCCGGGTCGTCTATATAAACTTGGCATCGGCAACCAAGAAAATCCTCAAGTTTTGAATAATCAGGAAGGTGTCTTAATCTGAAATGAACCTGAAAATTTATAATTTCTCGTTCCAAAACTCCAAACACATTTGAGAGAGTCCCGTTTGTTTCAGTACCTTCGATATTGAAAGACATTTTATCAATAAAAACCACATCTCCTATGGTCGCTTTCCATAATCCTATTTTATCTAATTCTACATATTGCGTGTAATGATTACCTATGCTGATATGATTTGTTAGAGAGCAAGAGCTTCCTGAAATAAACGAGGTAACTTTACGGGTTATAGAATTAGGAGTACTACGGGTGTACTTATAGTAAATTCTTTTTGCCCGTCTATCTATTGATTTCATCTGGGTAAGTTCACCATACCTCTTCAAGAATAGGTTGTCTTCAAGTCCAAAAGTAAAAGGTGAATCCTCACCAAGGGCGCTTGTGCCTATATATTGTTCGTAGTTCTCCCAAGTAGCTCCATTGTCAAAACTTATGGCAACTCCCTTATCTGAAGAAAAGCAAAGTATGGCTCCAATAGCATCTTGGACTTCAAAATTTTCAGGGATTCTGCATCCATTCTGGTGTCTTCCTTGGGTGGTGTCAGTTCCATTGTTGAAAAGAAGCTCCCAAGTTGAATTGGATTCAAGGATACGTAGTCTTGCCACACCAAAATCGTAGTTTCCGAGTCCGGATATTCCACCTTGGAGTCCAAAATAAACGTCATTATCAACAATCCAAGTTCCTCCGGTGCCAAAAGGCGTTAAATTCAATGAATCGTCAAACTCCCCGTTTCTGCAAACTTTTATAGGTAAATAATTATTCCTCCCCGCAACGAGAATCGCAAAGTTGTTCTCATCAACCGCTGCAATTTGGAACCAATCGTCTGCCGTTTCTGAAATCTGCTTGTATTCAACTGAAACCGGGTCTGACTCCAAGTCAATTACCGCAACGTATTTTGAACTCCCGACAACCAACATCTTCCCGTTAGGTAGAATCTGCATCGCATGAAGTTCAGTAAACTTAGTTTCATCAAGGGCAACAAGTTCAGTCTGGGTTGTGTAACTTTCTCCATATCTCCAAATGACGATATTAGTACCTCCAACAGAATAGAGAACCCCTTGGTACATTGCAAACATCTGCCGTGGATGGCAGAATCCCAAGCTACCTCCTGATCCGGAGCCATATCCACTAAGCATTCGTACAGCGGTAGGATAAGAGATAGATTCTGAGACTTTAGGTATCTCAAAGTAATCAACAAGTTCTGTCGGAATCCCAAAATAGTCGCTTTGACCAAGATAACCTGTGGCATCAGACAAGTTCGGCACAAACAATGCCGAATGTGAAACAAACTGATGACTCAAATCATTTGGCATCACCTTTTCAGGTATCAAGATATAGCAATCCTGAATTATATATGATTGAGTCTGGTCTGTAAAAATCAAATTTGATTCAATCCCGGGATTCATCCACGTGAGTGTAAAGTGACCCTTGTATAGCACACCAGACCCGTTCGTGTCTGATATAGGAGCGTCACCTATATATTGAGTTCCGGTTTGTTGATATTTTAATCGTGTGACATAGTCATCAACAATAAATGAGTAAGGAACAAAACCAGTAACGCTCGTCTCATCCTTGATGTGTATGAGAATCCTTGTCCCCTTGGTATAATATTTATTTGAGACAAATGATGCATTTATTTTGTATGTCCCATTCCCCTCCGCAACCACAATCTTCTTGTAGTAGTGTGTCCTGTCCTTCACGTAGGAAACACTCGTTGGGTCGTTCTCATCCCAGTCGGACTGCTGTATGTCGTCCAAGTCCAAGAAAGAGTTAGTCTTCGCGACCTTCCCGAGAACTATGTCCTCCTCGTTAGTGTTTACTACCTCACCGTCAGTGTTAGTGATTCCCCTCTTCAAGTGTATCAGCCCGTCAGAAGGGTTCACCTCGGAAATCCCCGCATCAACAGGAAGCCCTTGGTATATCTCCTCCTTTATCTCGTCAACGGGAATGTACTCACTCGGAAGTTTCACATACTCGTAGGTGTCCCTCTCTATAGACATAGAAAGGTTGGTCTCGAACTCCGTCCCGGCAGTCACGTCAACAAGCCTTATGAAGCTGTCCCCTATCGTGTATGTGATTGTGATGTCGTCGGGTCTCACGAAATTTATCACAAACGTGTCGTCGAACCTCACGCACTCGTAAACACCCTCAACTCCACGCACACGTATCTTGTAGTTTCCCGTCTCAAGTTCCACTCCCTCAAGCTCGGCGACATACTCGCCACCCTCGTCAACGAACGTGATTAGCTCAGAATCAACAACGGGCTCGAACACGGTCGTCCTTACCCTGTAGTGGGTACGGTTCTTTATATACCCCGGAGTCTCTGGATTGTTCTCGTCCCAGTCAGGAACTGAATTAGATGAAACAGCCGCTATGTCCGGCAATAACAATTTCGCTTTTATCATTGTAGTAACTCTTTACTACAAATATACAAAAAGCGTCTATTTTCAATATGTCATTATGACTCCGGACTCCTGCTCGTTGTACCACCAGTCCCACACACCATCGTGGAAATGCTCGCAGTTCACGATTACCCCAACCTTGACCATCAGAGGCCCCGTCTGGAACTTGTACCCCTCGAACTTCAGATACAGTTTCCCGTCCTTGCGGTAGCAGTTTTTGCACGCATCCTTGTTATCCTCGCCCGGAACCCAAATGATGTTGTACACACCGCCACCTGTTCTTGAGTAGAACTTGAAATGGAACGCTGTCGTGTCTATGCTCACAGGAACTCCGTTCTTGTCGGAGATTTCCTCCAACTCTATTATGAAGTCAGAATTGAGGGAAACCCTCGAAGGCAAATCAGTTATTACAAACATAATCGAATCGTATTTTCGGAATATACAAATTAGGACAGAACGGTCGCAAGATGCAATGACAGTCCGTGCAGTTCGTCAAGTCCGAAGGTCGATGCCTGAACGTCCTCCACGGATGACGAGGCTCCGTCGTACACACGTACTAAGGCGGTCAGTGCAGAACCTTCAAGTCTCAGTCCTATGACGGACATTCCTCTGCCAACAATCAAGAACGGACGCTCCTCAAAGTCAACGGTGAATCCGTTCATCCTGCAGGTCTGCCTAAGAAAATTCAGCATCTCCGCACGGAGCGACTCAACTGACTTCAGCACACTGTTGAGCAAATATCCGCTAAACCTCTCCATTGACCGAACGTATTTATGACTCCGCCTTTCCCATGGTACGAAACCGTTTCCCGCAATCAACCAAGAAATCTACAATAGTAGAAATTAAAAGGGGTTCTATAGACTTCCTCTCAACTATGTAAGTCCAACCAGCTATGGTGAGGCTACGTTTCACTCGGTACCTTTTCATGACAACGACTTTCTGATGTTCCTCTTTATCAACCTGTCCTTCAAGGCACGGAATATCTTTGAGCTTCCGTTCTCCTTAATCATTGAGTCGTAGAACGACAACAATAAAACGCTCGCCTCAATCTGCGAGGCATCCTTCACTTGCTTGGTCGCTTCGACCACTTGGCAAAAATCCAAACTTTCCAGCATGACTTTAAGTATTTTTAGTTCAACAATAGTCTTACGGTACATTTACCTATACGGAACGTGTCGCGTTCAGGAACGAGGAAGTCAACACGCTTGCTCCACCTTCGGTTCATCAGGTCCTTGACAACCCACCATCCCTCAACGGACTTGTTATCGCTCTCTATGAACACACTGTCCCCGAAAGCGAAAAACTCCGTCAAATCACGAGAAACCGCAATCCAACGGAGTTTGTATGTGTTTAGTGAATCCAAGTCTATGCTGTCCCCGGACGCGGTCACAAGCGGACTGCCGTCGCACTGCGACTCAACCGCGTTGTAGTATGTGGCGGTGCAGAATATCCCGTCCATGTGGGTCGGCACCTCCCTGACAACGACACGCTCGCTCTCTATGTACTTCTCACGTGTGAGCTCTATGTTGTACTTCTCGTAGAATATGCAGGACGTGGCGAAATAAACGGATGCGAGCACAAGACGGAACATCCTCCGTCTCCGTGGACTCCTCACGTAAGTCGACACTATGAAGAGGTCAACGAGGAACGGTATGAGCATCAGAACATAGAACACAGCTCACCTCCCTTCTTGAACGGATATGAATGCAACGAGAATACAAGAAGTACCAACGCGGACACTAAAATGACAACAGAAATTGCTGTGTACCCTATCAATGAGAACAGGACTCCCCACATGAACGTGGTGATTCCAAGAAGAAGGCTCGTGAAGAACACGAGCAACCTGAAGAATTTTCTCTTGCGCATATCAAACATAATTTTAATTATTGAATGCACAAATCTACGGAATTATTTTTGAATTTCCAAGGGAAAATATCAAAAAATTTAACAAAAATTAAAATTAGAAAATTATTGACAAAATACTAAAACATTTGTATATTTACAACTAAGTGAACTACCCACAAATCTTTAGTTTGTGGGTAGTTCACGTTAATGCTATCGTCCATCCAAGATTGTTTACTGCATTAGCAACCAATGCCAAAGCGACTTGGTCATTGTTTATATATCCTTTAGTTGTAGAACTGAATATAAGTGTTTTACCTCCATAAGAGGTCACGTCTTGCAAATGCTGAAGTATTAGTATTGCAGATGCAAGGTTAAGTGGATTGTTTGCAAATGTCATCGATTCACTTATATCACCGCAACTTATAACATCAGTAACGTATCTTGCATAACTACAGAATCCTGATACATTTGTACCACTTGGGATTGTAGGTATTGATATGTGCGTAATATTAATAAATGCAGTCTTTCCTGTTTCATCTTCCCAGTTACTAAGATTGCTATATGATGAAGTTGAATAGATATAATCTGCTCTACTTGCAGATATAAGAGATAAGTCAGGACAATTCAGTGTGTTAAGTTTCAATGAGTAGCACTCTCTAAAAATACTTGACAAGCTCGTTGATACATTACTAAGTGCAGATAAGTCAGGCATCACGACATCTTCAAGATTTCTGCACTGTATAAATATACTATTAACAGTAGCATTTGACTGACAAGTTATTCCACTTAAATTAACAGACTTTAATTTGTGACATTGATTAAACATTGAACTAATATATTGGCACTTAATGTCACAATTACTTCTACTAAACAATTCATCTACATCTTCCAAAACGAAACATTCTGAGAATGCTAAATTAACATATCCGTCTTGTTGTATTGCTACAGAAGTTCCATTTCTTTTTAAGAAATGAAGATTCCTACAATATTGACAAAATCTCGACAAATTAACAATAACCCAATTTCCAAGTTTAATTTCTTCAAGATTTTCACAATAATAAAACGCATAACTCAATGAAACTCTACTAAGAGATGTATTTTCTAAACCATAAATATGAGTTAAATTCGTACATTCACTAAAACATCTTGTTGCTTCAACGATATATGTATCAGTAGGTTGTACTAAATCAATAATATGAACTTCTTCAAGGCTTGTACATCCACTGAATGCGTATGCTAAATTAGAGACCTTAAAATTGATTCCTTCTACTTTTCTGAGATTCGTGCAAGCATAAGACACTTGACTTGAACCAAATAAATATAAACAGAGTATATCTCCCCCCTTTGTCAAATTCCAATGGAATTTCACTGAAACTATTTTATCGCTTTCTGATTGTGAAATAGAAGTAAAGCAAGCACGCATACTATAGATAGGATAATTCTTTGGTACATTCCATCTCCAGTAACCGTTTGCATCAGGATACACTGTTATTGTATCATAGTTACCACCTGTTACTGTTGGTGTAAATGAATATGAAGTAGTACCAGCAACGCAATAGCCTTCAATATACTCCTGCTTGGCTAATTTCGACATTATATGTCTTCTAAATCCACTCATAACTAATCTAATTGTATTATGAAACCAATGCCATTCTGAATACTGAAACTGTATGTTTTGCCGGCAACTATATCAGTATCTCCTTCCCAAAATGTAAGAGGCAATGAAACTGTTATATCTCCACTTGTTGTACTTGTGAATGTACCGTTGTACTCAGCAGTGCCGGGACTTGATGGCAATGCAATAGTGCTATAGTCAATTGTGCCCAAAGAAAACGTAAATTGTCTTGCACAATTGATATTTATTGTACCAATACCTCCTACAATTTTAGACATATCCAATGGTGTACAGTCAGAATTTAGTATGTTTAATACAGCATTCGTTGCTGCGTTATAAAATTCAGCAGTAAGATTATTTTTTGACGTGCAATTTATCACTTCAATAAAAGCATAGGTTGCACTTGTGTCACAAGCAAATCCATATTTGTTTCCTTCTGATATGCAATTTTGGAAAACACAGGTAACTCCGGTCCTCTGCTCGTTTGTGAATTTAGCATTAACCGCATCGAATCCGCTTCCTGTGAATGTGCCACCCAAAGCCTCCCCATTATATCTTGCGTATGCGCCAGTCACAACAGAAGCATTCGAATTTGACATTCTGATTCCACCATCCCAGTTATGCTCGAATAAACCTCCGCTTATGGAAATCTTTGAAGCTTCGTGGAACGAAAGGCCATCGTCAAAATTATCGTGACACCAGCAATCTATGTACTCGCAGGATGGGACGTATGCCCTAACGGAAAGTGTCTGCCAGTCGGTAGTCACTGTTCCGTGTCCTTGTATGCCATCGTTGTTGCAAAAACAGACTTCGTCCATATATGCGCTGACAGCATAGCAATCATCCTTAAACCCATCTCCATAAGAACCAATCAACGAACAATTCTTTCTTTCCAAGTATGGCACTTTGAAGTTTATGCGGAATCCATATCTCCAGCTGATGTTCATCATATGCGCGGAAGTTACATCTGGCATAGAACTGCTAAAATTGACTCTTGGTAATTTATATGAATATCCATTTGTATTTGGATTGCTTCCATCCGAATTCTTCATATAAATTGTAGTCCCATCAATATACCATCCTCCATTTGTTTCTATATCTGCCAAAGCGTCATTTAAATTGTTTTCGGTTGATTCATAAATAGGAGTAAATGGAAGTCTGTTGGTTAATCCTCTCTGTAAGGGATGTCTTTCATCATTACTAATTTGCCTTGAAGGATGTAAGTCTTCAAAAATTACACCTCCTACATTAGAAAATCTGTTGACATCGCCTGTATGTGTACAAGAGTAAACTCCATTTCGTCCAGAAACGGCCGACCAATTTGTCAGTATATAGGAATTGTCAAAAATTGTTTCGCCCAAATTTGAACCAATAACAGTAACTCTTCCAGTTAAGGCAGATATATTGAATGTTTCCCGATACTCTCCTTCCGAAAGTATGAAAGTTGTGTCCCTGTAACCTTTTTGAGCTGCAAGAGTAACTGCAGCTGAAAAACTTTTCAATTGTGAAGCCTTAGAACCATCGTTTGTATCGCTTCCATTTACAGCATCAACATAAATAACACCTACTTTACCATTTTGGTCAATATCAGCTTTTTTATATCCAAATTGTATCGTTCTTGATGTCGCATTAGTCGAAACTGACAAATACGCATACTTTGCATTAGGTGGTAATTTTAATTCAAGTCTATATTTGTTAATGTCGATGTCATATATAAACTGCGGGTCAGTTGAGGTAGCTACTTTTTCAACTCCCTGTGCGATAATATTTCCTTCATTATCGGTAATAAGACAAGCTCGTGATGACGAAGAAGGTGTAATTGCATTCACATCAATGAACATATATGAGCCTGCGTATTCCGATATATCCAGTTGGGATATATAGTATCCGGTTCCGCTGTTCAATGTTGTTCCCTTCGCAACAGTATAGTAGCCGCCGGAGCTCCAACTTGCTGTCGATGTGTTTAAAATTACACTGTTATATAAAAGAAGATTAGACGGCTGAATGCCACTATCTTTAGGATTGCCATAAGCATTAAGTAATCCAATATTATTTGGTTCTGATGGTATTACAGAAGTGTCACGTAAGGGTAAAGACCCCAAGTACATGTTTCCCGTGTCCGTGCACACGTACATTGTGTCGGCATCCTTTGTCAGCATGCCGTCGTAGTCCAACTGTAGTCCCCTCTCTATCTTGAAATCTGCCATGTTCTCTTCTCCTATTAAAGTTAAATAATTTATGTGAGTGAGTTTATATCACGCACGGTGCCAACCTTTTGTAAATCGCCTTCGACGCAGCACAGCACGACAGAAGTCTTCCCTTCACCACCTATCGTGAGTTTCTCACCTGCTGGTACCGAGCATCTTCCGTTCAATGAAACGCTTCCACCGACAGTCCCAGACAACCTGTAGTTCCCTTGGAAGACTGAACTCTCGGATTCAACCTCAAGGTAAGATGTGAACGTCCCGTCCATCTCAAGATGCCCGTAGTTCCCTGACACGTTGCACTCGGAAGGTGTCAATGTGTCGTTCACGGAGAGCCTCAACGAGTCAATCGCTATGTTCATCCCCTGCGACATTCCGAGCTCTATGGAAACGTTGTTGGTGACCTCCTCCGAAGTTATGAACAACGAATTGTCCTGACAGAACACGGAACCCCTGTTCGTGAAACTGAACAATGAGAACTGCGGAAGTCTGAAAGAACCCCCTCCCACAAACAAGAACCCTTCGTTCACAACCTCAACGAACGGTGGCACTTCAAGCAGGGTTGTCACAACATGTGCCCCCTTGCAAAGTATCGTGCTTCTCCGTGACACGGTGTAGTAGGTGGGTGCTACATCTGTGGTGAAACTTCCCCACACAAGCATCTCACCTTCATGTAGGTCAACTACGAATCCATATCCAACGTTTGAAGTGAAGTAGTCCCCCACCTGTACCTTGCCCTCTTTGTAACCGAGCTCTATGTAGTTCTCTGTAATCTCACCGACCACTATCTCATTCTCAGTGTACGAGTTCCGTGAAGCGAGCTCCAACGCCTTACCGATAGTCCTCAACGGTGCACCCTCGTCTCCGTCCCAAGTGTCGTCGCCTTCGCTTGAAACATAGTAGTTGAAGAACTGAGAGCCTATCTTAACGAACGGAAGGCTCTTCCAACGGTGGAACCCGTCGCCTATCTTCATCCTCCTCGTGGAGGTGTCGAACGCTGGCTCCCCCTGCATAAGGGTAGGGTTGTATTTTTCCCAGTTTTCCGAATTGTCCTGCCTCAGCAGTATGCGATTTGCCATAAAGATATTATTTTCAAATATACAAAAAGGTTGCTCAACCGAACATAAGTTTGAGGCTCTCAATAGTGTACACGCACTCGTCGGGTGTCTTGTCGTACCTCCATCTCCTTATGTGTGGCTTCACGAGGAGTTTTGTCCCCACCGAGTACCCCGAGCTCTCTATCTCCGCGACACGACCTATAAAGGTGGCATCGGCAACCCTCACATCGGAACTGTGGTATGTGGGGTTGTGCACAAGTCCGGCTGTCATCTTGTTGCACACGGCAATCAGTTTCCGTGTCCTAACACCCCCTGAGTATGAAACGTCTATTGACAGTTCGAGTCCCACAATCAAATCGCCGGACATCCTCAACCCAGAGACGTATGCGTCTATGGTGTCCCCGAGGCTCTTGCCGGAGTCCCACCCACTCTTTATCTTCACGAATGTCTTGTGGCATCTTGATTCTGTCGTCACGTAGGGAGCGTCCATGTTGTACGCCACAACACCCTCGAAACCAAGCGAGAGCATGGTCTTCAGGAACGTCAGCTTTGAATCCCTCGTGCAACCGTCTATCGTCACTCTCTTCGCGTTAAGTCCGCACGTTCTCAGGTCTGACACAACGGAGTCTATCTGCTTGAAAGACTCCGATATTTTTCTTCCTATGTAGTTGTGCCCGTGGTAGTACAGCGGAAGTATAACATTGAAGCAGAACAGGTCTCCTGAGAACTCCGAATTGTAGCTCGAAAGTACGAGCGCGGCATTATCCATTGAAAGGTGCATGAAGGAATCAACAGTGTCAGAGCACGTGTATGTCGCTATGTTGAACACTTTGAACAGTATGTCTGACAGCCACCTCCAAGCATCGCAGGTTATCTCCATGTCAACGGAAGTCGTCGGCATCCATCCGCAGTCAAGTTTTATTCCGAAGTTGCCGAAAGTGTCCTCCATTGAAGAGTCAACGCAGCTGAATGTCCTTCCGAACAAGTATGGAACACCGTTGTGCACGACGAACACAGCACGGCATCCGTCAAGTTTCTGGGTGAACACCCACTTGGGGTCGTCGAACAGCTCGTCCTTCTCCGAATCCTTCAGCTCGTTGTACCTGTACGCGAGGCATGGCGTGTAGAATCCGAGCCTGTACTGGTACGCTATGGGAACGAGCGACCTCAGTTCCTCAATGGTCCCGCATCCGCGAACCTCTTCAACCGAGGAGAACTTCCTCGCCGCGGAAAGGAACGCTATCGCAACTTGGTAGTCACGGCACACGAATGTTCCGTTCTTCCCGGTCGGTTTCAGTATCTCGGACTTCACGCTGTCGGAAAGTCCGTAGGAATTTGCGTTCCAAAGGTCAACCAATGTGCTCTTTGTGAGTTGCATGGCGGTGCTATCTCAAAGTGTCGCAGAACTCCGTGAACTCCTCAGTAGGCACGAGGTCGTACTTCCATCTTCTTATCTCAGAGCATCTCATCAAATCCTTTGATGCTATTGAGTAGTTTCCGGATATTCTGTCAACACCGCTCGACTTGTCGAAAGGAACGAGCTCGCCGTCCAAGCACACGAGTATTGAGTTTCGGTCTATTGAGTTCACGAAGCATCTCCGCAAATCGCTGCGGTCGTCGAAACGAACCTCGTGGTTGTTCACGTAAACGGACATCGATTCGAGCTCGGTCGTTTCGCTTGAATTGAACACACGCACCTGCATAGGCTTCACCCCAAACACGGAGTCGAAGAAGTTCCTGCCCTCGGGCGAGATGCCATCACGCACTATGAAGTATTCGTTTATCAACTTGTTCTTTGCGGCTACACCGAGTCCGTCGAATTTCTTCGCGGATTCAGCGACATCCTTGTATCGGAAGTCGAAGTTCTTTGAAAGAAGCGAGTCAAGCGTGAAGAAACTTTCTCCCTTATCCTCAATGTACTTGTCAAGCGAGTACAGTCTCTTCTTGTCAAGTCTGCTCTTGTCTATAAGTTTCCTTATCACCATCACCTTCACGCATGTGTCAAGGTTCATGGTTTCGGGGTCGAACGTGTCAACCCAAGACTTCGGCTCCCTGTCGTGGTGGCGGCCGTCCTTCGGTGTCAGCCAGTCGGTTATGAACTCCATCGCCAAGTCCTCGATTGTGTAGTTGTACTGTTGGTACTGTTTGTAGCATTTGTTCACGTAGATGCGAACGTACTTGATTGTCATCTTGCGGAGATTGTTGAACCACTCCTTTGTTTGCAGTTTTTTGTCCATAATAAATTGAGTTTTAGAATTTGATAATGTTCTTAATTCATATAATTAGTAATAATTTTAACGTGGACAAATCTATGAAATTCTTTGTTTACTTCAAAGAAATTTTTCAAAAAATTTTCAGTTTTTGCACAAAAAAAGTGCACCATGTGGATTTGGTGCACTTTTGAGGATTATTTGTTTGTTTTTAGAATCCAAGTGACTTCAAGACCTCCAAAGTTTCTTCCTTGGTTCCTTTCAGTTTGGACTCCTCTTTTATTGACGACCAAGCATCGTCACAGAACTTCACGAAATCCTTGTCTATGTGAAGTATGGACTTCAGTTCATTGCCATAATGACTCCTTAATAGAGTAGCAACATCTTCCAAATCGTATTGGTCGTAGTCATCAAAATCGACAGAATCCAATATGCCTTTCTTACTGAAAACAAGGTCGGCAAGTTTTTCCTCGTCTATGGCAAGCACATCAAGTAAGTGAGTCTCCTCGAAACCGAACCATCCACCGCTACTTCCGAACTGGTACATTTCAAATCCGAACTTCTTCCCGCACTCTTCTCCTATCTGCTCCAAGAATCCCGAATTGTCGCTCTGTGTGAACTCAAACATCTCCTGAAACAAAATATCGGCATCAACTTTCTTTTCAATTGCATAGGCTTCAATGGTCTCTCCGTTATACTCACCCATACTTTTAACATTCCAGCAAACGCACTCATCGCCGTTTCCGTTCGTGTCCTTGTGCAACTTCATCCCGAGCTCATTTACGAGTTCTTCGGTTATTTCCGAATCTACGTGAACTACCCACAAACTAAAGATTTGTGGGCTTCTTGCTTCACAGCCGTTGCTTTGACTAATGTCAAAGTCTTACATCAGCTCCACAAGTGTACTCGACAGTCCCTGCCGAGGTTTTATACTCTTATTAACTGAGTTTTACTTTCAGGTTTTATGTTTGAAAGTATTATTTACAAACAACCGTTACCAATTTGTCAATGTACTTTGAATTATTTATTTGCAAATATAAGAATTTTTTGTAAAAAGTCAAGCGATTCATCCAAGAAACTAAAGGTTTCTTGGTTTTCTTGCTTTATCCAAATAAATTCCATTTCAGCTCTGCTGTGTGAATCGTTTACTCTCCTTAACATAATTCCTCGTATTTTATAATTTTTTAAATATGCAAAAAGCGGCACGCAACAATTGAACGTGCCGCCCCCATCATTGAAATATTACCAAAAGCTATTGCTGCAAACTCTTGTTGTATCTGCTCCTCATTCCAAGGGTCATCTCGAACTTCTCCTTGTTCGTGAGCTCCCCTGAGGAATTCACCGCATCCTCAAGGCTGTGCTTGTCCGTGAATCCGTCAAGTTGGCCGAAGTCAAGTTTCGACTTGATGATTTTCTCAACTTCGTACTCCTTCCCCTTGAGGGAATCGTAAATCTTGAACGTTATGTCGAAGTTAATCTTGGAGTCGGGGTGGCACTCCTTGCAGAATATGCAGAGCGGTGCCTGCATCACTGCCTCGTCCCAGAACTCCTTCAGTTTCTTCTTGGAGGTCGGGTTCGACTCCAACAGCATCTTTCCGCACGTGCCGCAGTACGCACGAATCGTGAATCTTTTACTTGTATCCATCTTACTACACTATTTTTTTGACATGAAGGTAAATTCGTTTCTTGTTGAATGCGACGGTGAGAACATTCACCCGGTCACCGAGGTACTTCGACACCTTTTTGAAGTCGGAGCTCTGGAGCACCTTCAGCATGAACGGTGGATTGCCTGTCAGGTACAACACGACGGAAATCAACCTGCCGCATTCAGCCTCAAGGATTTCAAGGCTTCTGCAACTGTTGCAGTTTCCGAGTGAGTCCTCAACAGAGTCAAGCCACTCTATCGTCTTTTCAAGTATTCCCCAATAGGAGTTGTACATTTTTCCTTAATTTTACAATATTATACGAACTTTTACAAAAAAAGAACCCGCCGTCAAACAGTTCGGAAACGGGCGGGTTCTCCATAAGTTGTTTGAGAATGACTATAACCGTTATAATAGTAGGTAATAGTTCTGTAAAACATAGAATTTCATAGAAATTTAATATGTCCTACATTCTTTTCACGGTTCAACGACACAACTTGCCCTTGTGAAACTTCACAGAGTAGAGGATGTATCTCCACGTGCGTAAATTCGGGCGAACTCAACCCTATTGTTCTTATTCCTTCGTTCAGTATGTTTATTGCTGCATTCAGGTCTCTATCATGAAATGAGCCACAATTAGGGCAAGTCCAAGACCTTATATTTAACGACAAGTCTGTATAAACCCACCCGCATTTACTGCAAGTCTTTGAACTTGGAAACCATCTGTCGATTTTTACAAGATTCCTTCCGTACCAATCCGACTTGTACTCTAACATACGAACAAAGTTACTCCATCCCTGTGACTGAATACTTCGAGCGAGCTTGTGGTTTTTAAGCATTCCTTTTGTATTTAAGTCTTCTATGGAGATTATTGAATTTTCTTTAACAAGTTTTGTGGAAAGTATGCTATGCTGATACTTTCTTACATTAGCAATCTTTTGCGAAATCCTTGCCACATGCAATCGTTGTCTCACACGACGCTTACTGCCTTTTCTTGTTTTTGGCAAGTGTCTCTGTTGTCTTCGTAATCGCTTATCTAACTTTTTAGTGTCAAATAAGTCAAATTTCTGTCCACTGGATGTTACACAAAAATCCTTGACTCCTAAATCAAGTCCTACCGCATTGTTTGTTGTTGGGAGATGAGTGGTAGTGTACTCTACAAGAACTGAGCAATAGTATTGATTACACTTGTTTCTTCTAAGTGTTACTGACTTTATCTTATCTTGGTTATGGTTTAACCAAACTTCGTCTCTCCTCGAACATTTGAAATGTATGTCAGACAACTGTCTTATCAAAGAAATCCGATTTCCACAAATACCGATTACAGCATCTTTTGGAAATCTGCACGAGTCTTCGTTAGATCCTTTTGATTTGAATTGTGGATAACCAATGTATATTCCTTTTTTTCGACCCTCAAAAAAATTAGTGAATGCAGTGTTTAAATCAACAATTGATTGTTGAAGTACTTTTGAGTGCACATCGTATAAATAGGGAAGTACCTTCTTTTGCTCTGTGAGGTATTTCCCCATACCAGTCCATGTTATATTCTTCTTATACAACTTATACGATGTGCTTTTATAATCCAAACATAAATTCCAAACCTTACGGGAACACCCTAACAAACGAGATATGTACTGAATCTGCTCGTCATTTGGATAAATTCGTATTTGGATTCCTTTACGCATACTACTCCTCTAAATTTAATTGCTGTATAAGTTTTTCAGTGTTACGTCTTGTTCTTCGTTGTCCGTACAATCTCGCACAAAACGATGTGATTATAGAAACGAAATCTTGAATCAAATCGTCACGTTCACCTTCAACATTATTGACTATCTCAACTTTCCTTCGTTTTGATTCCAATAATTTTATAATATAGTTTAATCCGAATCTGCAAAGTCTGTCTTTATGTTCGACGACAATAATGTCTATGGAATCATCTAAGAGCAACGACTCCAATTTTCTTCTTTCGTCATTTAACCCACTACCTATCTCCTTAACAACTTTATCTACTTTGTATCCTTTCACATTACAGTATGCTATCAGACGTTTTGCTTGTGAGTCAAGGGTGCTTTTGTTTTCACTTGATGATACTCGTGCATAGACAGCAACACGTTTTTCCATATCATCAGCCAAATTAAACTTACTGCTATCTATGACAACATGATTCGTCTCGTCAACATAAGCATTTGCTATTTTGCCCGCACGAAATCTATTCCATGCAGTTCTGTATGTTACATGATGAACCCTTGCGTAGTCTGACAATTTATATTGCATACACTTAAAGTTATTGTTTATGCAAAAATAAAGTATTTATGGTAAAAAGCAAATTATTTTTCAATAATTTTACATAAAATCTAAATTTAGTTACAATACGAAACTTATTTTAATATTCAAAGAAAAATCCACAAAAAATGGTGTCGCTCACCAAGCAACACCACCCATAATTTTTGGTAGTAAATACAAAATGAAAAATGAAATTTGTAACTAATTATACGAACTTCCACAAAAAAATCCCTCAAGTGTCGTGAAACACAAGAGGGAAGTTCACAGGCTTTTTGTGTGAACGTGAATAGGACGGCTCACGACATATTATACGAACTTTTACAAAAAAATCACGGCAAGGCCAATTTTTGCCGTGATTCCATCAGTTTCGTTAAATATTGCAATCAAAAACAATTTCTCTCGTAAGGCTCAACGTATTCAACACCGCATGCGTTGAAGCAGTCCTGCTCGTCTATGAAAGAGTAGCATTCCCCCTCATCGTCGTACACTCCGTCCTCAGTGAAGTAGCATCCGTTGAGGATTGCGTTCGCGAGGAGCATCACGTTGAATTCGTCCGTCCCGGTCATCAGTATTGTTGTCGGAACGAATGAAGAACCCTCTGCCGGGTAGATGAGGAAAGGAACACCGTCGCACTCGCATCTCACGAATTCCGAGCAGTCCTTTATACGTTTTACTCCCTTTATGGACTTCAGCCGCTTCATCACGTCGGACTTGCTTGAGTCAACGACAACGTCAACGTGCTTGAAGTCCGGAACTCCCCTTCCGACCTCTCCCACGAAAGCCCATCTTCCGTTGAATATCTTTCCGAAAGAGTCAAGGATTCCTTGGGATTCCTTGCGTGGGTACCTTCTGTCGGACACTTCCTTTATCTCAGTTACCGAATCGGAATCAACATCTTCGTTGCCTATGTAGATTCCTGTCTCGTCGCTCTTCACTATCTTTGTCCCTTCGTTGGACTCAAGGAACGTGTTTGCATCCTCTGTGCTCTCAGAGTCGAACCTCGTCAATACCACATCACCGTTGGAAGTCGTTGCGACAACCTGCTCGGTATCGTCATTTATGTAGCATTTGGAAAGTATGCTGTTGCGGAACAACCTCGCCTTGCTCTTCAAGGAATCAACGAGTTGCTCCTTTTTGTGTTTCTTCGAGTACAGGGATGAACTGTCAGAAATCCTCTTCTTCATTGATGCCCTGCTTGAGGTAAGGCTGTCGCAGAGTTTTAGGAACACAGAATGTTTCTCACCGTCGATACGGCAGTCCACAACCAAGTCGCAGTCGTCTATCGGCTGGTCTATGAGGAACATCTCTATAGGTCCCACGAGGACTCCTTCGGAGTTCAGCAGGTCAACGAGGTTCTCCGGGTCTGACAAGTCAACGTCGCAGTCAAGTTCAAGGCAACCCGTGGAAACCTCAGGCTCGTCCATAAGGCAACCACACTCAGGTATTGCTATGGTGTCCCCACCGCATGTAATAAGGCAGTAGGCGGAGCAGTCCGGTGAATAGCAGTCCTCCTCGCCGAAACCACCATACATTTCTTCAATGTCCTTAACGGACAGTCCGTCCTTTATCGTGTTGTAGTAAGCACCCTTGTAAAATACTTTTCCCATAATCAGTTAAATTTTCAATGTTCTATGTCGTAGAAGTCAGCCAACGCCCAGCAAAGCGCGTTCACATCCTCCTGTATTTCCATATATCCGTAGTCTTCATTCAAGTCGGAGAGGACACGGCAGAAAACCCCGAACACATAGTTCACCGAGCGAAGCCCAGAGATTCCTGCAGCATATATCTCCCAACTCGGATAGATGCTCTGTAAATCAAGGTAAAGAGGTGTCATCTCTTCCTCCCCCTTCATATATGAAAGCACACCTGAGTCCTCGAAGAACGTTATTCCGTTTATGTCTATCGAGTACCCCTCGGGAACTTCAAGGAATACAGTGTTGTCGTCCGCGTACTGCATCTGCTCCGGTGCGAGCAGGAAAAACTCGCTCACCTTGTCGGTCAGCAGCTCTATCAAGTCTGAGTCAAGCAAGTCCGAATAGGGTGTGAGCATGTCTGAAAAATTGTTCGTCATGACTATCTACGTTTTTCAAATATACAAAATCGCTACTCTCCAAGTTTTCCTTTGTTGCCGAGAATGTTCCCGACAGTCTGCTTTATTCCTGAAACGGCACCCTTGATTCCCTTCACCAAGTCCTTCACGGAAAAGTCACCGAAAGGCTTCAGCTCCTTGTATAATTCGTTGTACTCCGCAACCTCGGCATTGCCTACTTTCTCCTCACCGCACTTCGTTATGAACTGCGACACCCTCGTGAACAAATCGTTTGATTTGTCAAGGTCAAGACTGTCAAGTATCTTGGAGTCGCCAACGGGCATCTCCATTGTCTGTGACAGTATGTACGCATAGCATTTGCAATATTTGTAAAGGAAGTCCCCGGTCGTGTCGCCCGCATTGGAAAGTCCTATTGAGCCAAGGTACTTCGCAACGTTGTCCTTCGCATTCTTTGCGACATCTTCAACGTATTCCAAATCAGTGTCGTTCGCACCAGTTATACCTTTAAGTTCCTCCATAGTCCTGTACGCAATCTGGTAATGCTCGTTGTCAACGAACGGTGAGAACACTGAATCCTCAGGAACGTTTCCCACCAACCAGACCGTCTCGCTCGAACCTTTCGTCAGAACCTTGTTGAGTTTCTTGACATCGGACTTCAACCCACTCTTCTCCTTCTTCGAGGTCTCCGAAAGGTATGCGAACATCACTGGCTGAACCCAAGACGAAACCTTCTCCATCTGCTCCTTCATCTTTGTCTTCTCCTCGTCAGGCATCGCGTTGTAGTAACTCTGGAACTCCTGATGGAATCCCTTTGACTCAAGGTTGCATGACATAGGAATCTTCACAAACGCCTTCCCTGACAACGCCCCCTCCCTTCCGAACCTGAACGAAAGAGACAACGGAGCGTATTCAAGATAACCGTTGCCCTTCACCATACTCTTGTATTGTGAGTCAAGCGCGGAAAAAAGTTGTGAGATTGTCCCCTTGGAGAATTTAGGATAGCATAGGTACGTCATGCCGTCGGACGTGACATCCTTGAACTCCTTCGCAAGGGAGTCCTCCCAGATGTTGGCTATGTCAGCCAAGTCCTTGAAGTCACCGAAGCACTCAAGGTACGGATATTTCTCAAGATAGTAGGAAACAGTGCTGTTCATCGCAGATATTTCCATATTGTCGTCGCTCGAATTAGGCATGCCTGTCTTCCCACCATGTCTCTTTGTGGAAGTCCTGCCTTTGTCGGAGATTCGTTTCAGTTCCTTTAGGTTCATGTTCTTTGTTTTTGTCAAATATACAACTTACTCTTCCTTCTTTTCGGAACGTGGCATCTCTGTCCCCTCTATGTGGAGGTACAGAATCACAAGGGTGCCTATGGCTGGTCCCATTATAGGAATCAGCTGCATAAGGAGGAATCTGCTCATCCTCACCATACTCTTGTGCTTTACGGCAACCCTCGTCAAAAGTTCCACAATAATCAATATAATGTGGATTACAAGCAACACAATAAAAAATGTCTTCATCTTACTCCTCCTTTTCAAAACAATCAGAGTTACTCTCAATTATGTACAACTTGACGAGTCTTCCGTGCACCTCATCGTACTCGTCGAACAAGTCCTGCAAAGTGTTGTTCATTTCAAAGAACGTGTCCTCAGGGAACAAGTCACGGGGTGTCGCGGTGCAAATCTCCTTTATCCGTGTCCTAACGCTCTCCATTTCCTTCGTCGCATTGTCAATCTCCCTCCGCAGGGTACGTGGGTCGTCTATTGCGATTCCGAACAATGCTACCTCTCCTTTCAAAATGGTTTCTCTTGACATAACTACTCCTTTTTGTCCAAATCAATGTACACTATCGTATTATCCGGGTTAATCCTCTCAACATCGGCGCACAGACCCCAAGTCAATCCTACGGCGCAGGAAGTAGTCACAGGAACCGCGAACTC